>Ga0208864_1000002_pt1 | contig 84699 bp, 90 predicted proteins | sample CryBogmetaGMA05M_FD_184542 | JGI IMG/M metagenome (GOLD analysis project Ga0208864, IMG submission 184542) | Freshwater microbial communities from Crystal Bog, Wisconsin, USA - MA0.5M (SPAdes) | ecosystem: Environmental > Aquatic > Freshwater > Lake | place: Crystal Bog, Wisconsin, USA...
CCCCCCAGGCCCGCTGGCCGGCCGGCCAGCGGGCCTGGGGGGTGAGGGGGGGTGGGCTTGCAGCATCCACCACGACCCCAGCCGGCTACCGCCGCTGCAGATGCTTCCGCGACGCGCGCTCAGAAGCAAGGTCCTCGCCGGCTGCTTCGTGGGACTGTTTGGGTTGATAGAGCTGGGTTGATAAAAAGGAAAGCGATCGCCAAACCAGCTTCGTCGGTGCCGGGCAAGGTTCCGGAGCCGGAATGCGGAACCACTGCGGACGGCGACCATCACGCCAACCACCACGACCCCCTGAGATCCCGATGTTCCTTCCTTCCTTGCGCACTGCTGGCGCCTGCGGTGTCGGCGCCTTGGCCGTAGGCCTGCTCAGCGCCGCTCTGGTTCGGGCTGATCAGCCCAACATGCAGAACGCCCTCAGCCAACTTCAAGGCGCCAAGGCATCGTTGCAGGCAGCGGCCCACGACAAGGGCGGACATCGCCTCCAGGCGATCCGGTTGATCGATCAGGCCATTGTGGAGGTGCAACTCGGCATTGATGTCGCCCGCTGAGCGACCCGCTCAGCGATTCAGCGATTGTGTCGTTCGCACATGTTGCCCGCTCCTCCCCCGGCGTCGTCCCAGGCGCACGGGGGATCTGTTGATGTCGACGGCGCCTGCGGCGGTGCAATCTGGGGACTCCCCCCTCGCCCCCCGATGACCTTCAGCGGCCACCGTGCCCGCAAGCGCTTCGGCCAGCACTGGCTCACCGATGGCGGGGTGCTGGAGAGGATCGTGGCCGCCGCCGAACTGGGTCCTGAGGATCGGGTGCTGGAGGTGGGCCCGGGACGGGGCGCCCTCACCGAACGGCTGCTGGCCACGCCCGTGGCCGCCCTGCAGGCGGTGGAGCTGGATCGTGATCTCGTGCTCGGTCTGCGCGAACGCTTCGGCGCCGATCCCCGCTTCAGCCTGGTGGAGGGGGATGTGCTGGAGGTGGAGCTGAGCCCGCCCGGCGTTCCGGCCGCCAGCAAGGTGGTCGCCAACATCCCCTACAACATCACCGGCCCCCTGCTGGAGCGGCTGGTGGGGCGGCTGGATCGGCCCCGGGCCGAGCCCTACCAGCGGCTGGTGTTGCTGGTCCAGCAGGAGGTGGGGGAACGGATCCGGGCGCGGCCGGGCAGCAGCAGCTATTCCGCCCTGAGTGTGCGGATGCAGCTGCTGGCCCGCTGTGCCGCGGTCTGCCCCGTGCCGCCCCGCTGCTTCAGCCCCCCGCCCCGGGTGATGTCGGAGGTGATCAGCCTGGAACCGCTGGCGCTCGGGGCGCTGCTGGAACCTGAGCTGGCCCGGGGAGTGGAGCAACTGTTACGCCGTTGCTTCGCCGCCCGCCGCAAGATGCTGCGCAACACCCTGGCGGGGCTGCTGGCGGCGGAGCCCTTGCAGGAGCTGGCGGCGGAGGCCGGGGTCGACCTGCAGCAGCGGCCCCAGGAACTGGCCCCGGAGCGCTGGGTGGCCCTGGCGGCAGGCTTGAATCGCCGCACAATCGCTCCCCCACCCGCGGCACCTCCCCATGGCTGAACGGATCGTGCGGGCCCCCGCCAAGATCAATCTCCACCTGGAGGTGCTCGGCCTGCGGCCGGATGGCTTCCACGAGCTGGCCATGGTGATGCAGAGCCTCGACCTGGCCGACGAACTGCACTGCCGTGCCACGGCCGATGGCACGATCCAGCTCGACTGCGACCTGGCCGGCCTGCCCACCGATGGCGACAACCTGATCGTGCGCGCCGCCACGTTGCTGCGGGCCCGTAGCGGCCTGCCGGAACTGGGGGCCCGGATCAGCCTGCGCAAACGCATTCCGGTGGGGGCGGGCCTGGCCGGTGGTTCCAGTGATGCCGCCGCCGCCCTGGTGGGCCTCAATGCCCTCTGGGGCCTGGGCCTCGACCATGGCGCCCTGCTGGATCTGGCGGCCGATCTGGGCTCAGATGTGCCGTTTTGCCTGGAGGGTGGCACCCGCCTCTGTTTCGGGCGTGGTGAACGGCTGGAGTCGGCCGGGCTTGCCGGCCTGCCGCCGCTGGCGATTCTGCTGATCAAGCATCCCGGCGCCAGCGTTTCCACCCCCTGGGCCTACAGACGCTGCCGGGACCTGCGCAGCGACTTCTATCTCAGCAGCGAGTCCGATTTCGAGCAGCGCCGCGGCGCCCTGCGTCAGGGGCCGCTGCTGGCGGCCCTGCGCCAGGAGCGGCCCCTGCCCCACCTGCGCAATGACCTGCAGGCCGTGGTGGAACCGGAAGTGGCCAGCGTTGCTGAGGGTCTGGCGCTGCTGCGGCGAGCCCCCGGCGCCCTGGCGGTGGCGATGAGCGGCTCCGGCCCCAGCCTGTTCGCCCTGTTTGCCGACGGCCAGGCCCTGGCGACAGCCCACGCAGCCCTGGCGGCTGAACTGGAGGCTGCCGGCTTCGAGGCCTGGAGCTGCCTGCCGAGCGCTTGCGGTGCCAGCCTGGTGCCAGCGGCCGCAGCCTGAGTCCCCCATCCGCCACCCTTCCCTTCCGCTGAACTCCGACCCGATGGCCGAGTCCCCAACCTCTACCCCAGCGGCCCCGCGCAAGGGGCCCCTCAGTTTTCTGTCGGGGGCGCTGACCAGCGCTCTGCTGGCCTGGCTCAGCTTCTCCCTGAGCAGCAAGGTGGTGGGGTACTACATCGACCACCCGCCCCACTACGAGGCGCGGATCGCCCAGAGCATCGCCACAGCCCTCAAGACCCTGATCGTGGGCATGAGCTTTCTGGCCACCTTCAGCTTCGCCTTCATCGGCCTGGGGCTCTTCCTCACCTTCCTGCGCAGCCTTCTGCCGGCACGGGCCCAAACCCCTTCCTAGGATCAGAAGGCTCCTGCAGACCAGGCATGACCCCCCACGATCTCGGCCTGCTCATCACCCTGTTGCTGCCGGGGATGTTGCTCTCGGTGCTGCTGCTCTCCACGTTCGCCGCCGGCGGCTGAGATAGGTTGGCGCCGTCCGGCCATGGCCGGCACCGCAGCACCCCTGACGCATCGCCGTGGCGGAAACCCTCCTGTTCAATGCCCTGCGTGACGCCATCGATGAGGAGATGGCCCGCGATCCCCATGTCTGTGTGATGGGCGAGGACGTCGGTCATTACGGCGGCTCCTACAAGGTCACCAAGGATCTTTACGAGAAATATGGCGAGCTGCGCGTGCTCGATACCCCCATTGCCGAGAACAGCTTCACCGGCATGGCGGTCGGTGCTGCGATGACAGGCCTGCGGCCGATCGTGGAGGGGATGAACATGGGTTTTCTGTTGTTGGCGTTCAACCAGATCTCCAACAACATGGGGATGCTCCGCTACACAAGCGGTGGTAACTTCACGATCCCAGCCGTGGTGCGCGGCCCCGGTGGCGTGGGCCGACAGCTCGGAGCTGAGCACAGTCAGAGGTTGGAGGCCTATTTTCATGCCGTGCCCGGCATCAAGATCGTGGCGGTCAGCACCCCCACCAACGCCAAGGGATTGATGAAGGCGGCCATCCGTGACAACAACCCGGTGCTCTTTTTTGAGCACGTCCTTCTTTATAATCTCACCGAAGATATCCCCGAAGACGATTACATCTGCGCCCTCGATCAGGCTGAAGTTGTTCGCGAGGGTAAAGATGTCACGATTCTCACCTATTCCCGCATGCGCCACCACTGCCTCAAGGCGGTGCAGCAGTTGGAGGCGGAGGGCATCGATGTGGAGCTCATCGACCTGATCAGCCTCAAACCCTTCGATCTCGAGACGATCACCCGTTCGATCCGCAAGACCCACAAGGTGCTGGTGGTTGAGGAATGCATGAAAACCGGGGGCATCGGTGCGGAACTGATCGCCCTGATCACCGAGAACTGTTTCGACGACCTCGATGCCAGGCCGGTGCGCCTTTCATCCCAGGACATTCCCACGCCCTACAACGGCAACCTTGAGAATCTGACGATCATCCAGCCCCATCAGATCGTCGAAGCCGCCCACCAGCTCAAGCAAGGTCGGATCTGAGATGGCACGTCAACAGGGGTGGTTCGCCCTGATCCTGGCGCTGGCGATCGCGGCCGGAGCGCTGTTATCCAGCTACGGGCTTCAGTTGGGGCTGGATCTCCGGGGCGGCAGCCAGCTGACGCTGCAGGTAATGCCCGCCGGCGAGATCCGCAAGGTGGAGGCCGAGCAGCTCGATGCCGTGAAGGAAGTGCTGGAGCGTCGCATCAACGGTCTGGGAGTCGCCGAATCCACCCTCCAGACCGTCGGAGCTGATCAGCTGGTGCTGCAGCTGCCCGGCGAACAGGACCCCAGCCGTGCCTCCAAGGTGCTCGGCACCACCGCCCTGCTGGAGTTCCGGGCCCAGCGCCCCGGCACCGAGAAGGAGGTCCAGGGTCTGCTGAAGCTCAAGCGTCAGGCCGAATCGGTGCTGATCGCCAAGCGGGCCTCCAGCGCCACCACCGGCTCCCCGGCCAAACCCAAGCCTGAGTTGCCCGCCCCGGAACTGGCCAAGGCCCTCACTGGTCTCGGCATCGCCATCCCCCCCGGCAGCAGCGAAACCGACCAGCTTGAGCTGCTCCTGGCGGAGGCCAACCAGCGGCTGGTGCGCCTTTATGGCCCCACCCAACTGACCGGCAAGGATCTGGTCACCGCTGGTCGCCAGCAGCAGCCCAATTCCCCCTCCTGGGAGGTCACCCTCAATTTCAACCGCGAGGGCGGTGAGAAGTTTGCCAGCCTCACCCAGGCGATCGCCGGCACCGGCAGGGTGCTCGGAATCGTTCTCGATGGCCGCTCGATCAGTGAAGCCACCGTGGGACCCCAGTTCAAGACGGCCGGCATCAGCGGTGGCGCCGCCTCGATCAGCGGCAGCTTCAGTGCCGAGGAAGCCCGCGACCTTGAGGTGCAGCTGCGGGGCGGTTCGCTGCCCCTGCCGGTGAAGGTGATCGAGGTGCGCACCATCGGTCCCTCGCTCGGGGCCGAGAACATCCGCACCAGCCTGGTGGCCGCCCTCGCCGGCCTTGGCCTGGTGGCGGTCTTCATGGTGCTGGTGTACCGGCTGCCCGGTGGCGTGGCCGTGATGGCCCTGAGCCTTTACGCCCTGTTCAACCTGGCGATCTATGCCTTGATCCCGGTGACCCTCACCCTGCCCGGAATCGCCGGCTTCATCCTCTCGGTGGGCATGGCGGTGGATGCCAACGTGCTGATCTTCGAGAGGATCAAGGAGGAACTGCGCTCCGGCAACACTCTGATCCGCTCGATCGACACCGGCTTTTCCCTGGCTTTCTCCTCGATTTTCGACAGCCATGTCACCGGCCTGATCACCTGCGCAGCCCTCTTCTTCCTTGGCACCGGCCTCGTGAAGGGTTTCGCTGTCACCCTGGCGATCGGCCTGCTGCTCAGCCTGTTCACCTCACTCACCTGTACCCGCACCCTGTTGCGGCTGCTGATGAGCTATCCGGCCCTGCGCCGCCCGGTCTATTTCCTACCCGCCGCCCAACTGCCGGCCGGCACGGCCGCTTCGCCGGCCTGAAGCTGCCCCGCTTCGCCGGCCAGATCCAGCCCCTCCCAGCCAAACCCTCCGGTCCCTCTGCCAGCGTCCGTGTCCGATCCGAATCACCGCTTCCGCATCAACCGCCATCGCCGCCTGGCCTGGATCGGCTCCGCCCTGGCTTCGCTGCTCAGCCTGACGGGGATGCTGCTCTGCTGGCTCAATCCCCAGATCGGCTTGCCGCTAAAACCCGGCCTCGATTTCACCGGTGGCACCCAGATCCGTATCGAGCGGCTCTGCAGTCCCACCTGCACGCCGCTGAGCTCCGGCCAGATCCAGCAACGCCTCAGCCGGCTGGCCTTGCCCGAGGAACCCGGTGAACGGCCGCCCAATCTCACTAACAGTGCCGTTCAGGTGCTCGATGGCGGCCGCTCCCTGTCCCTGCGGCTGCCGGCGCTCAGCCCTGACCAGGGCAAGGCTGTGATCGACGACCTCGCTGCTGCCATCGGTCCGCTCAAGCCAGCAGGCACCTCCGTTGACACCATCGGGCCGACCCTGGGCTCCCAGCTGCTGCGCAGCAGTGTCATCTCCCTGGTGGTGAGCTTCGCCGCGATCGCCGCCTACATCAGCTTCAGCTACAACGGCGTCTTCGCTTTCCTCGCCATCCTCTGTCTTGTCCATGACGTGCTGATCACCTGCGGATTGTTCGCCTGGCTTGGCCTGCTGCAGGGGATTGAGGTGGATTCGCTCTTCGCCGTAGCCCTGATCACCGTGGCGGGCTATTCCGTCACCGATACGGTGGTGATCTACGACCGGATCCGCGAGCAGAAGAAGGTGCTGGCGGATCTGCCGCTGATTGATCAGGTGGATGTGGCGGTGGATGCCACCCTCACCCGCTCTCTCTACACATCCCTGACCACCCTGCTGCCCCTGTTCGGCCTGATCTTCTTCGGCGGCAGCAGCCTTTTCTGGTTCTCCGTTGCCCTGGCGGTGGGTATCGCCGTGGGCAGCTGGTCCAGCATCGGCCTGGCACCCACCCTGCTCCCTCTGCTCTCGCGTCGATGAGTCACCCTGCCGCCGCCGATGCACTGGAGGACGACACCGACCCCTTTGCGCCTGAGGCTCCCGGCGATCTTCAGCCCGGTCCCCGCAGCGGCCCTGGGGCCAGCGCAGTCAATCAGCGCCACCGCGGCGGCTCCCCGCTGGTGCCCTTGCTGCTGTTGTCGCTGGCTTTGTTCGACCTGCGCATCGAACTGCAACTGCTTGCTGACCACGTGACGCTCACGAGCCTGATGGCGGCGATCCGTTCCCATCTGCTTGCAGTGGTGGTGCTGCTGCTGCAGCCCTCCCTTTGGCGCCATTACCGGCGTCGTCCGTCCTGAAGATCAGTCCCGAGGCGGCTTGCCCCCAGATCCTGGCCGCTATCGCCTCAGGCGTCCGGCCTGACCCAGCGGTCCATGACATCGCGCACCACCACCTCCTCGCCGATCACCTGCAGCACCACCACAAGGGGCAGGGCCAACAGCAATCCCGGCAGGCCCAGCAGGGCGCCCAGGCACAACTGGGCCATCAGCGCCACGGTGGGCAGCAGATTCACGGTGCGGCTGAGCAACAGCGGGGTCAGCAGGAAGGCCTCCCCGTTCTGCAGGGCCAACCTCAGAATCAGCACCTGCAGCACCTTTGCTGGAGAGACCAGCAGGGCCATCGCCAGGGGCAGCAGGGTGGCGGCGGTCGGGCCGATCGTGGGCACGAAGGTGAGCGCCCCACACACCAGGCCGCTCAGCAAGGCGAGCGGCACCTTCAGCAGCGCCAGGCCGGCCCACGTGGTGAGGAACACCACGGCGGCTGAGAGGGTCATGCCCGCCAGCCAGCCCCCCAGGGCTTCGCGGCAATCCCGCAGCAGCTTCTGCATCCGCTCGCGGTAGAAGCGGGGTGTGGCGGCGATCAGCAGCCGCTGGTGGCTGCGGGGATCAAGGGCCAGCAAGACCGCCAGCAGAATGATCAGCAGCACTTGCACCGAGGTGTTGGCGGCACCACCGGCCATCCCCAGCAGCTGGCTGCCGACCGGTTGGATGCGGTTGATCAGTTCGCCGCGGAACAGCTGCTGCTCCAGCTCCTGCAGGCCCGGGATCGAGGCCACCAGGGAGGACAGCCGCTCCGACAGCCTGGGCAGCAGGGCGCTGAATTGCTTGAGCTGCTCCAGCACCTCCGGCAGCAGCAGCGTGACCAGCCACCAGCTGAGCACCAGCAGCAGCAGCAGCACCAGGCCGAGGGCACTGGGGCGGTTCAGGGGCAGCAGGCGGCGCAGCAGGGTGATCGGCACATCCAGGGCCACCGCCAGCACCACGGCCCCGAAGAGCACCAACAGCACCCAGCGCAGTTCCCAGGCGAGCAGGCCCAGCACCACCAGGGCCAGGACACCGAGCAGGTTGCGGCCGTTCACGTTGCCGGCCTCCTTTGCTTCCAGGGATCCAGGATGTCGTGGATGAGCATCTCCCGCACGATCACCTGCAGGCAGACGGCCAGGGGCAGGGCCAGCAGCAGGCCGAGGGGGCCGAACAGCACGGTGAACACCAGCTGGGCCACCAGGGTGAGTCCGGGCAGCAGCCGCAGCTGGTGGTGCATCACCGAGGGCGTGATCAGATAACTCTCGAGGTGCTGAACCACGATGTAGAGCACCAACACCGCCAGGGCCTTCCAGGGGGCTTCCAGCAGCGCTACCGCCATCGGGAAGATCGTGCTCAGGGTCGGTCCCACATTGGGGATCACATTGAGAAGGCCAGCCAGCACCGCATTGGCGGCCACCAGCTTCACCCCCAGCAGGGAAAGCCCCACCGCCGTGAGCCCTCCGACGCAGAGGCAGCTGATCAGCACACCGACCATCCAGGCGCTCAGCGCCTCACCGCAGAGCTCGAGGACGCGGCGGGCCCGGCGCCGGTAGAAGGAGGGCACCAGTCGCAGCATCACCTCCCGGTAGGCCAGGGGCTGCACCGTCAGCATCAGGGCAACTGCCACCACGAACAATGTCTGCAGCAGGCCGGCACCGATGTCGCTGGCGGCATTCACCAACCTCAGGGCACCGCCGCCCAGGCCACCCGCCAGCAGCGACGGCGACTGGGCGGAGCCGGAAAAGCTCTGCTTCAGCCAGTCGAGACCTCCATCGCTGCTGCCGTAGAGCATCCGGGAGGCCCCTTCGAGGGCGCGATGCAGAATCTGCAGCGACGCGCTGGCCGCCTGGGGCAGTTTCTGGATCAGCACCGTGAACTGGGAGGCGAATGGGGGAATCACGGCCGTTCCCACCACCAGCGCCACCACCAGCAGGATCAGCAGGCTGATAGCCAGGGCCACTCCCCGTTGACAGCCCAGCCGACCCCGTACCGCCCCCACCAGGGTGCACAGGGCCATCGCCAACACCACCGCCGCGAAGGTGAGAATCACCGCCTCGCGCAGGTGCCAGAGCAGCAGCAGGGCCACCGCCAGGCCGATCAGTCCCAGCCACTGGCCGAATTTCAAGCCTCGGCCGGCTCCTGATCGTCGCCCTTGCCCGAGAAGCCAAGGTCGTGGCTGTCGGCGTAGCGCTGGGCGAAGCGCATGAACCGCTCGAAATCGGCGGTGCTTTTCCAGGTGTAGGTGGCTTCCAGGGCACTGGCCTTGCCGTTGACGAAGCGCGCCTTGACCTCCCGGCTCACCAGTTCTCCCTCCTCATCCACCAGAAACATGCCGGTGATGTCACCGATCGCCTCCGGTGCCAGCGCCTCCGGTTCCTCAAAGACGAACAGGGCTTGGCCGGTGCGTCCATCCCGGGAGCGGGTCAGGCGGATATCCGGCACGACCGGCTCGTCCACCCCGCGGAAGAACTGAATGGCGGCGGCCATGGTGAAGCGCGAAAACCGGATCCTAGGCAGCACCGTCACCCGACGTACGCCCGGGGTCGCCTGACATAGTGGGCCCCAGCTGTGCGCCCTGTGGCAGTTCCCCATCCATGCTCTCCGGTCCTCCGGTATCCAGCACCGAAAGCGCCGAGCAGTTGCTGGAGCGATTCGTCTCCGCCTCCGCCCGTCAGCGGCGCAGCCTGATCCGGTCGGTCGAACAGCGAAGCGACCAGCTGCTGCCCCTGATTCCCGCCCGGCTGGATCGCCTCGATGCCACCGGTGACGACTGGGGCGCTGGCCTGCTGGTGCAACTGCTCCTGCAGGAAGGGGGGGGCGCCGCCGCCGATTTCCAGGCCCGCTGCCCCGATGGCTGGTTGGCGGTCAGCAGTGCGGCCGGACAGGATTACGGACCCCTGCAGCGGGCGCTGATGGGCCAGCGCTACGAGGAGGCCGATCGCCTCACCAGCGAGCACCTGCGTCAGTTGGCCGGAGCCGCAGCGGTCAAGCGCGGCTATGTCTATTACAGCGAGGTGGCGGCCATGCCCGCCGCCGATCTCGAGGCCCTGGACCGCCTCTGGGTCTGTTACTCGCGAGGTCGGTTCGGCTTCTCCATGCAGGGTCGGCTGCTGCGGGCCTGCGGCGGCCAGTGGGAACAGCTGTGGCTGCGGCTCGGCTGGAAAAAGGACGGCATCTGGACCCGGTATCCACTGGCCTTCACCTGGTCGCTGGAGGCCCCTGACGGGCACTTGCCCCTGGTGAACCAGCTGCGGGGGGTGCGGCTGATGGATGCCCTGATGGCCCATCCCGCCCTGGCCCGCCGCATCGACGCTGCGTAGCTCCCGTCAGAGGGCTAGGGTCAAACCATGGCCGGGAACGCCCGCATGGGATCCCTCCGGCCTGGCCCCCATCGGCTTGGACCCTTCGGGAATCTCATGGCGTTGCGCTGGGTTGATTTCATCACCCCTTCCACCCTTCAGCTGGCGCCTTTGCTGGAGTTGCTGCTTGAGCCGATCGAATGCCCGCGCCAGCAGCTGGCGCTGCAGCTCGGCCTCCAGGAGGCCCTGGTGAACGCGGTCCGCCACGGCAATGGCTGTGATCCTTTCAAGTGTCTGCGGGTGCGGCGCATCGTTGCTCCCCGCTGGTTCATCTGGCAGGTGCAGGATGAGGGACCCGGCATGCCCCTGAAGGCCCGTGCCTCTGCGCTGCCCGATCGTCAGGATGCCACCAGTGGCCGGGGCCTGTTTCTGATTCACCACTGCTTCGACGACGTGCGCTGGAGTCCCCGGGGCAATCGGCTGCAGCTGGCCGCCAGGCGTGGACGCGCCCGATGAACTCCTGGGCCCCGTCAGCGCTCGCCGCGGCGGCCGTGGTCCGGACAGCCGGGATCGCTGATCTCCCGCCGCAGCCAACCGAGGGCGTGCTCCAGCAGGGCGATCGCCTCCTGCCTCGCCTGGGTGGGATCCGGACGGCTCGGCTCGTCGGCGACCAATAACTGAACCAGGGCGGCGGCAATCTGCTCGGCGCCGCGGCGCGGGCGCTGACCCTTGAGGGCATGCCAGTCGCGGTCGCCGATCACCAGGCTGCGCTGCAGGTTCCGGGCCAGATCAAGGGCATCGGCGGGCCAGCCGCTGGCGGAAGGACGCGGGGGGGCAGGCTGCACTGGACGGCGGCGGCGGTGGAGCCCATCCTGGCGTCAGGCGACCGGGCCGGGTCCCATCCCAGGTCACTGCCCATCTGCCACTGCCCATCTGCCGCTCTCTGAGCCCGCTGGCTCAGTCCGCTGTCTGAGTCCGCCAGGACACTCTCGTCTGCCTGTTCCTTGATCTTCGCCCGCCCTCCTCGCCAACCGTGCCCCAGCGTCATCCCCCGTCCCTGCTGCATCACCTCGACGCGCTGCTGACCCTGGCGGCCCCTCGCCCGCCCGCCGCCGGTGGCGGCGCCGCCGATCGGCGCAGGCGCCAGCGGCTGGCGCTGGCCCGGCGCCTGCTCGATCCGCTTCCCCAGGTCCTGCTGCCGGAGGGGCGCCATGCCGAGCACTTCTGGCAGGCGCTGCGCTGGGGTGGGGCGGGCATGGCGGTGGCCCTGCTGTTGCGCCGCTGAGTTAAGCCAACTTGAAGCTGCCAGTCAGAGGGGGCCCTTCGACTCCGTAACCGTTTCTGTCAGATTGCCCAGATCCAGCCTCAGGACTGCAATCTGGCCGATTGCAAGTGCTACCTTCCGCTGCAGGTGACTCGGTTCGTCCCTGCCATGCGTGATGCCATTTCCGGTCTGATCGGCCGCTACGACCAGCTGGGCCGTTATCTCGATCGGGAGGCCATCGGCCGCATCGATGATTTCTATGCCCAGTCCGGCCTGCGGCTGGCCGCCGTCGAGCTGATCAACGCCGAAGCCGCCACGATCGTCCGGGAAGCCTCCCAGCGGCTCTGGCTTGAAAATCCGGAGCTGCTGCTCCCCGGTGGCAACGCTTACACCACCCGGCGGCTGGCCGCCTGCCTGCGGGACGTGGACTACTTCCTGCGGTATGCCAGCTATGCCCTGATCGCCGGCGACATGACCATCCTCGACGAGCGGGTCCTCAACGGCCTCGACGACACCTACAAGAGCCTGGGGGTGCCCACCGGTCCCACCGTGCGCAGCATCAGCCTGCTGGCCGAAGTGATCATCGAGCGCCTTGCCGACGCCGGCCTGGCCGATGCGGGGGTTCTCAACAGCGTCATCCGCCCCCCCTTCGACCACCTCTGCCGCGGTCTTGCCGCCAGCAACGTCCGCGCCCGCTGAGGCCCTGCCCTCGCCGCCGGCGCTCTCACCGTTTCCTAATCTCTGCCCACCGTTCACGCCCGTCGGCCTTGGTTCCTCTTCCCGCCCTTCCCCCGATCGATACCGCCCACCGTGTCGGTCTCGGGGCGATTGCCACCCCCCATCGCCTGCTGCTCGGTCCCGGGCCCTCCAACGCCCATCCCACCGTGCTGGAGGCCCTGGCCCGCCCCCCGATTGGTCACCTTGATCCGCTCTATGTGGAGCTGATGGGCGAAGTTCAGGAGCTGCTCCGCTACGTCTGGCAGACCGACAATCGCCTCACCCTGCCGATGAGCGGCACCGGCAGCGCTGCGATGGAGGCCACCCTGGCCAACACCATCGAACCCGGTGACAAGGTGCTGGTGGCGGTCAAGGGCTATTTCGGCCAGCGGCTGGTGGATATGGCCGGCCGTTACGGCGCCGAGGTGGTCACGGTCGAGCGGCCCTGGGGCGAAGCCTTCACCCCCGAGGAGCTGGAACAGGCGCTGATCACCCACCGGCCGGCGATCCTGGCCCTGGTCCATGCCGAAACCTCCACGGGCGTCTGCCAGCCGATGGAAGGCATCGGCGAGCTCTGCCGCCGGCACGATTGCCTGCTCCTGCTCGACACCGTCACCTCCCTGGGCACGGTCCCCCTCTATCTCGACCGCTGGGGTGTGGACCTGGCCTACAGCTGCAGCCAGAAGGGTCTGAGCTGTCCCCCGGGCCTCGGCCCCTTCACCATGGGTCCCCGCGCCGAGGCGAAGCTGGCGGCCCGCAGCTCCAAGGTGTCCAACTGGTACCTGGATGTCTCCCTGCTGAACCGCTATTGGGGCAGTGACCGCACCTATCACCACACCGCCCCGGTGAACATGAACTTCGGCATGCGCGAGGCCCTGCGCCTGCTCGCCGAGGAAGGTCTGGAGCAGGCCTGGAGCCGCCACCGCCGCAATGCCGAGCGCCTCTGGGCCGGCCTGGAAAGCCTCGGGCTTGAATTGCACGTGCCCGAGCCGCTGCGCCTGGCCAGCCTCACCACGGTGAAGATCCCTGAGGGTGTTGATGGCAAGGCCTTCAGCCTTCACCTGCTCAACACCCACGGCATCGAGGTGGGTGGCGGGCTTGGCAGCCTGGCCGGCCAGGTCTGGCGCATCGGCCTGATGGGTTACAACAGCACCGAGGAGAACGTGGATCGTCTGCTCCACCTCTTCGAGACCGAGCTGCCCGCCTTCAGGCCCTCCGCCCCTGTCGCCGCCGTCGCCTGAACCAGCGCTCCAGCTGGTCCGATGCCTCTGCCGCCAGCAGCCCCGGAGTCACCGCCATCCGGTGATGGGCACTGGGGTCGGCCGCCAGATCCAGGCAACCCCCCAGGCCCCCCCGCTTCGGGTCCGCGGCCGCGAACACCACCGCGCCCATCCGTGCCTGGATCAGCGCCCCGGCACACATCGGGCACGGCTCCAGGGTCACCAGCAGGCGGCAATCGTTGAAGCGCCAGTCGCCGCGTAGGGCGGCCGCCTGGCGCAGGGCCACCAGCTCGGCATGGCCCAGAGGATCCTGGTCGAGATGGCGCCGGTTGCTGCCCCAGCCCAGGCAGTGGCCGTCAGCGGACAGCACCACGGCCGCCACCGGTATTTCGCCCCGCGCTCCCGTCCGTTCCGCCAGCCGCAGCAGCCGGTTCATCCAGGCCTGATCGCTGTCCGCCGGCCAGCTCTCGGATGGGTGGGCAACGACCATCCCCCCCTTGTAGCGCCTCGCGGCAGCCGGCAGGCAGCAGAATGCTGCTGCCCGTTCCAATGCTGCTCCTGCCGCTGGGCCTGCTGCAGCCCGCTGGTCCCCCTTCCCTCACCCGCTGCGCCACCACGCTGACCACCCCGACCCCCTGCCAGACCCCGCTGCCGACGGCTCCGGCGGACCTGCCTCCGTTCGTGGATCCGTCCGCTCCGGATGCCCGCCTGGAGACGTTCCTGCACCAGGCCTCCTCCCTGCTCTGCCGCTGGCTAGGCGCCGCCGGGGCCAATGGCCCACTGCCGGGGCTCAGCGTCCTGCCGGAGGTGGAACCCCAGGCCCAGGGGCTGGGAGCTGGGCGGCTGCTCGCCGATTTGCAACTGGTGATGGAGGGGGCCTATCAGCCCAACCACCCTGGGGCCTTGGCCCATCTCGATCCGCCGCCCCTCTCGGCTTCGATCGCCGCGGATCTGATCTGCGCCGGTCTTAACAACAACCTGCTGGCAGAGGAACTTTCCCCCAGCCTCAGCCGCCTGGAGCGGAGCCTCTGTGCCTGGCTGGCCGACCGGATCGGTCTGGGTGCCGGCGCTGGCGGGGTGGCCGCCAGCGGCGGCAGCCTCAGCAACCTCATGGCCCTGGTGGTGGCGCGCCGCCAGCGTCCGCCCAGGGCCTCAGCAGAGGGCGTGGTGCTCTGCAGCGGCGATGCCCATGTGTCCCTGGCGAAGGCCATGGGCGTGATGGGCCTTCCGGATTCCGCTCTTCAGTGCATCCCGGTGGATGCCGCCGGCCGGATGGACACCAGCCTGCTGGCCGCAGCACTCGATGACCTCCAGCACCGCAACGTACCGGTGATTGCGGTGGTGGCCACCGCCGGCACCACCGTGCGCGGGGCGGTGGACCCCCTGGAGGCGATCGCCGACCTCTGCCGCCGGCACGGCATCTGGCTGCATGTGGACGGCGCGATCGGAGCGGTGTTCGCCCTGGTGGGCCGCCACCGCTCCCGGCTGGCTGGCCTGGAGCGGGCCGATTCGATCACGATCAATCCCCAGAAGCTGCTGGGGATCACCAAGACCTCCTCCCTGCTGCTGCTGGCCCGGCCGGAACACCTGGCCACCACCTTCAGCACCGGTCTTCCCTACATGGAGCGCAGCTGGGGCGGCAGCCATGGGGGAGAGGTGGGCCTGCAGGGCAGCCGGCCGGCCGAAGTGCTCAAACTCTGGCTGGGCCTGCGCCAGCTCGGCCTTGAGGGGATCGGCCGCCTGCTGGATGGGGCCATGGAACGGCGGGAGCTGCTGGAGCAGGGGCTGGGCGGCGATGGGCGCCTGCAACTGTTGAGGGGAGATCTGCATCTGCTGGCTTTCCGGCCGGTGATCGGCGATCCCCAGGCGAGCGCCCGCTGGAGCGAGCGCACCCGTCTGGCCCTGCTGGAGGAGCAGCTGATGCTCTCCCGTCCCGTTTATCAGGGCCATCACCACCTCAAGGCGGTGCTGGGCAATCCCCACACCCGCAGCCAGCACCTCGACAGACTTACGGCTGTTGTTCTCGGCAGCCTCGACCATGGCTGAGCCTTCCCGCCGCGGCCGTTGGGTGGCCATCGTCACCGGAGCCATTTCGGTGCTGATCGGGGTGCTCTATCTCGCGCTGGTCAGCCTGCTCGACCGTCCCGGTCCCCTGTTGCCCCCTCCTCCTGAAGCCCTGGGCGTGGTGCCAGTCGCCCCTGCCGTTGCCGCAGCGGCTCCACCACCCGCCGCAACGCCGCCTGCAGGAAATTCCCCAGGGCGTCCTGGCGCTTATGCAGGTCGTACTGGTGCTGCAGCACCTCCTGCAGCCCCCCGTCTCCCCAGTCCTGATCCTGCTGGAAATAGGTGATGAAGCTCAGCCCCGCCACCCGTGTCAGCCAGGCGGCGCTCACCGCCTGTATGGCGCGGCCCACCAGCAGGGCGGGCAGGCTGAGGCTGAGGGCCTGGCTGAGGATCGACACCCCCCCCTTGATCAGCCCCAGCCCGGCGAGGGTGCGGCCGACGGAGAGGGCCAGATCCTGGGCAGCGTCACGGCTGAGCTGCACCCCGTAGATCCGGCCGATTTCAAGCACCATCTGGGCATTGACCGCCGCGGTGCCGAGCAGGTCGATGCCTGGCAAAGGGGTGACCGCCACCACGCCGGCGCCGATCCACATGAACCGCTCCACGATTGCCGTGGCGTCCTGGCGCCGTTGGCCATCGAGCAGGCGCCGGCTGGCCGCGCCCAGCTGCCGGCATTGCAGCAGCAGGTTGTCGGCGATCAGTTCCTCGCCATCTTCATGGAGGACCCGGGCAATCCGCCCCAGCAGGGCCTCCACCTCCGGCGGCGGCTGGCGGGGCTTGCCGCCGGGCATCGGCACCGACTGGGGCGAGGCACTGGCCGGAATCACATCCGCGTGGTCGAGCCGCTGGCCGCAACGGCTGCGGAGCCGCTCCAGCAGCCGTTCCTCCTCCCGCTCGCCCCGGAGATCGCACTTGTTGAGCACCAGCAGCAGTCGCTTGCCAAGACCGGCGAGGGCCTCGAACACCTCCAGCTCCGCCGCCCGCAGATCACCATCGACCACCAGCAGCAGCAGATCGGCCCGGGCGGCCTGGCGGCGGGCCTCCAGCTCCCGATCCCGGCCGGCGCTGCCCGCTTCAAGAATGCCGGGGGTGTCCTCCAGGATCACCGCCCGCTCCAGTCCCCGCAGCCTCAGCCGGTAGCGCTGGCTGGTGCCGGTGGAGCCCATCGCCGCCCCCACCTCCCCCACCACCTGGCGCAGCAGGGCACGGATCAGGGAGGTCTTGCCGGCGGAGCCGGTGCCGAAGACCACGATCAGCAGGTCGCCCCGCTCCAGCTCCTGTTGCATCCGCTGCCGCTCCTGGCGCAGGGCCTCCCGTTCGACCGCATCCCGCACCCGCTCCAGGGTCTGGTCGATGGCGGCCAGGTTGCGCTCGGCGGCTTCGCGGCGGCTGCCGGCGGGCAGGGCCGCCGCTGGGTCGGCCTGGCGGCTGCCGCCGCCGCGCCCTTTGCCGCTGGCCAGCGCCCTCAGCCAGGGCAGGCCCACCTGCGCCACCGCCAGAGCGACACAGGCCACCAGCAGCAGCAGAAGCGGCCCCACCAGCCAGCCCGGCAGCCAGTAGCTCAGATTCCAGATCAGCTGGTTGACTGCCTGCAGCACCAGCCCCACCAGGAGCAATAGCGCCAGACCAAGGCCGATCCAGAGCCAGAGGCGGCGGCGGGGCATCAGGAGGGGCCGTGGCTGGCGCGCATGATCTCGCCCCAGAGGCCTGCCGCCAGGGCGCTGGTGGCGTGGCTGGGGGTGTTGTCGTCGTTGCCGAGCCAGATGCCCATCACCCAGTGGCGCTGGGGGTCGTAGCCGACGAACAACAGATCGCGGCCCTCGTTGGTGGTGCCGGTTTTGCCGCCGGCGCCCCCGCCGATGAAGGCCGCGGTGCCGGTGCCGCTGCTCACCACTGCCTGCAGCAGCTGCTGCATCGCCCTGGCGGTGCTGACCTTCATCACGCGCCGTCCGGGCTGGCTGGCATGGCCGCCGCTGGCTTCCTTCCGGCAGAGGTTTTCCTTCGCCGTGAACGGACCACAGGCCTCGGCATCGGTGAGTCGCCGGATCGTCGTGGGCGCATGCCAGACGCCGTTGTTAGCCACGGCGCCGTAGGCGGCCGTGAGCTGCAGCAACGACACCTCGCTCTGACCCAGGACCAGCCCAGGGACCGGCTGCAGTGGGCTGGTGATGCCCAGGTCGCGCGCCTTCCTCACCACGGTCTCCAGGCCCACGCGCCGGGCCAGCCGCAGGGCCGCCGTGTTGCTGCTGATCGCCAGGGCTGTGCGCAGGCTCACCGTGCCGCCGCAAGCGCTGTCGAAGAATTGCCCCTCCCAGCGCAGCGGTCCGCAGGCCACCGTGTCGCTTGGCTTGGCGCCCTGCTCCAGGGCCGCCACATAGGGCACCAGCTTGAAGGTGCTGCCCGGTTGGCGGAGGGCCATCGAGGCCCGGTTGAACTGGCTCTGGCGGTAATCCCGGCCGCCGGCGATCGCCAGGATGCCGCTACTGCGGCTGTCCAGCAGCACCACGGCCCCCTCCTGCACCCCGAGGGAGCGAATGGCATCGATCCGGGAACGCAGGAGCCGCTCCACCAGTTGCTGCAGCTGTGGATCCAGGTGGGTGTCGATCAGGTAATTGCCCTCTGCCGCCACATCTGCCCCCACCATGCCGTCGAGGTCCCGCCGCACCTGGTCGCTGTAGAAGGGAGCTGCCTGACGCTGGCTCACCCGGCAGGCCTCCGGAGCCAGCCGGATCGGCCGCCGCCGGGCCTGCCGCGCCTGGTCGGCACTGATCCGGCCGGTGTCGGCCATCTTGTTGAGAACCCCGTTGCGGGCTTCCAGAGCGGCCTGGGGGTTGAAGCAGGGATCGTGGCCATTGGGGGACGGCAGCAGACCCACCAGCAGCGCCGCCTCCTCCAGCTCCAACCTGGCGGCAGGCTTGGCGAAGAAGCGCCGGCTGGTGTCCTCGAAGCCCCAGCCACCCCCCAGATACACCCGATTGAGATAGCTCAGCAGTAGATCGTGCTTGCTGAAGCGGGCCTCGAGCTGCAGGGCCACCAGCAGTTCGCGCCACTTTCGTTGCAGGGTTTCCCCCTGGCCCACCTGGGCCGGATAGAGGCTGCGGGCCAGCTGCTGGGTGAGGGTGCTGCCACCTTCCATAACGCGTCCCCCCACCAGGTTGGCCACCAGGGCGCGGCCGGTGCCGATCGGATCCACCCCAGGGTGCCACCAGAAACGACTGTCCTCACTGGAAAGCAAGGCATCGATCAGCACAGCTGGATAGTCGGAAAGCCGGTGCAGTTCCCGATGGCGCAGGTCATCGGCGGAGGCCAGGGGGCGGTTGCTTCGGTCGTAGAGGACCAAGGGGCCGCGCACGGTGGCCAGGCTGCCCCGGAGTGGAACCTGCAGCAGTGAAAGCGTCAGCAGCAGCAGGCCACCGCCGGCGATGGCCGCCAGCGCCGTGCCTGCCAAGGCGAGCGGCCGTTGCCAGCGGGGCCGGGGCCGCTGCAGAAAGCTGATCTCCGGTAGGCCGCCCTGCTGGCTGGGCCCGAAGCGCACCGTGTCGCCATCGCGCAGGGCGATCGCCTTGATGCGCCGCCCCTGCCACCAGAGACCATTGGTGGAGCCCACATCTCTGAGCAGCCAATGGCGTCCCCGCCGTTCCAGCAGCGCATGGCGCCGGCTGACGGCACCGTGGTCGAGCTGAATGTCGGCATCGTCGTCGCGGCCGATCCGGTAACACTGCCCCGGCAGGGCCTGGCGCCTCGAAGGCTGGCCGGGCAGATGCAACTGCAGCAGAGCTTCCCCGGGCTGCAGCCAGTGGTTGAGGATGGCCTCGATCCGCTCAGCCATCCCGCTCCCCACCATGGGAGCTCGAACGCTCGCCCGAACGGCCGGACTGGAGCAGATCGAGCAGGAAGCAGATGACGGCCAGATTGATCGCCACATCGGCGATGTTGAAGATCGGGAAGTGGATCGGCACCAGTTCAAGGAAATCGATCACCGAGCCGCTGCGCCAGCGATCCAGGCCGTTGCCGGCGGCACCCGCCAGCAGCAGGCCGGCGGCCAGGGCCAGCAGTGGGGCCTCAGGGGGCCGCCACTGAATCCAGGCCACCAGGGCCAGGCACACCAGGGCGCTCACCAGGCCCAGCAGCGTCACCGAGCCGGTGAACAGGCTGAAGGCGGCACCGTCATTGCTGACCCGTTGCAGCTGCAGCAGGCCCGGCAGCAGCGCTTGGACCTGTCCCGGCTGCAGGTGTTGCAGGGCCCAGGCCTTGCTGAGCTGATCAAGCAGCAGGCCCGTGAGGGCCACGGCCCAGGCCAGGCGCCGCAGACGGCGCTGGCGGCGCGGGGTCGGCCCAGGGCCGAGCGGGGGTCCACCGGTTCCGCTGTTCACGGTTCGATCAACAGCAGACGCCGCAGGGGCCAGGCCAGCAGACCCACCCCGCAGCAGAGGATCAGCTGGGGAACCACGGCCAGTCCATAGCCGAGCAGCAGCGGCAACACGTTGGTTCCCCAGCGGCCCGCCAGGCCGCCGAGCAGCAGATTGAACAAGCCGCAGAGCTGGAGCACGATCAAGCCGGCCGCCGCAGCCCCGGCCAGGGTCAGGGGGTCGTCCATGGCCGGTTGGCGGGCCAGCTTGCCCGTCACCCAGGCGGCGGGCAGGAAGCCCGCCAGGTAGCCGAAACCGGGATCGAGCAGATAGCTGATCCCCCCCCCCTCGTGGAAGACCGGCATCTGGAACAGGCCCACGCTGAGGTAGGCGACGGCGGCGAGGATCGCGCTACGGGGACCGCCCACCAGGGCGGTGAGCAGCAGGGCGGGCACCTGCAGGGTGATTCCCAGCGGTCGCAGGGTCCAGCCGGCGCTGTCATGGAAAGGAATGGCCGCGGGCACCAGTCCCCCGACGACGATCAGCATCAGACCGGCGATGGCGCCGCTCCAGGTGGCAAGGGCCCGCAACTGCTCCATCCATGGCTGGGGCCCATCCTGCTGCAGCTAGGTTCGGCTGAGAAGGGGGGAGATCCGTTTGGCGAGCCAGAACCCACCAGATTCCCAGACCGGAACGGCGCACGATCCGGAATCCGCAGGCGGCTCCAGCCCGGAGCCCGGGGCCGAGGGGCTGGAGCAGGTGCCGGCGGCGGTTCTGCCCATCGGCGCCGGGGTGCGGCTCACCGGTCGGCCGCGCTATCTCAAGACGGCTGATCCAATGCCGATGCTGCGGCCTCCCGACCTGGTCGATGGCGATGAGCTCGGCACCGTGGTCGAACGCCGTGCCCTCGACCTGCTGGCGGTCCGCTTCCGGCGCGGCACCTTTCTGGTTCAGGCGTGTGATCTGGAAGCCGTTCCTCTCAACAACTGAGGGGGTGGCTCCGCCAGGCCCGCTCGGCCGCCGTGAGGGCTTCTGCGGGTCCCACCAGGCTCAGGGCCGGTTGGCCGAGCCAGCGCCGGGCCGCCGTCTGCAGGTCGGCCGGGGTCAGCGCCGCCGCCGCCGCCAGGCTCCTTTCCACATGGTCAGCCGGTAGGGCGTGGCTGTACACCAGCGCCTGCCGCTCGGCGATCTGGGAGCAGGTCTGGCGGCCCATGGCGTCCTGGCCCTGGTATTTGGCCAGGGCCAGGGCCAGGGCCTCGGGAGCCAGGGGCTCATCGAGGCAGCGCTGCCATTCCTCAAGCAGGGCACCGCAGGCCTCGGCAGACCGGTCGATGGAGGTGGAGAGGTGCATCACGAACGGGGAGGCCCCGCAACGGGCCGGCAGATGCACACCCACGTCGTAGGCCAGACCCCGTTCCTCCCGCATCACCACGAACAGGCGGCTCGACATCCCCATGCCGAGATGGGCCTGCAGCACCCGCAAAGCGACGCTGTCGGGATGGCCCAGGGGGACGGTGCGGGCGCCGAGCATCAACACCAGCTGCTCGGTGTCCTGCTCCTCACTGCCATGGCGTTGATCCTGGTCGGCGACGGCGATCTCCCCTGCCGCGGGCGCCGTGGGAGCGAAGGTGGACCAGGGTGCGGCGGCCAGGGCCTGCTCCAGCAGCTCCACCGTGCGCTGGGGGGGCTGGCCGCAGAGCACCAGCACGGAGCCACCGGCACCCAGACCCTGAACCAGGGGTTGCAGCTGGCCCTGCTCCAGACCAGCCACCTCCGCCTCGATACCGAGCGGGTCGTGGCCGTAGGGACCCTCGCCATAGAGCAGGTGTCGCAGCTGGTCGTGGGCCACCTGGAAGGGATCCTCCTTCTGCCGTTGCAGGGTCTGCAGGTTGAGGCGCCGTTCAAGCTGCAGCTGGTCGGCGGCCAGGTGGGGCTGGCGGACCATCGTGATCAGCAGCGGCAACAGGCTCTCGGCGTCGGCGGCAGCGCATTTCAGTCCCAGCACGATCGCGTCCTCCATGGCCTCGGCCCGCAGGCCTGCACCGGCCCCCTCGACCAGGTCGGCGAGGGCCTCAGCGCTGAGGTCGCCGCAGCCACGGGTCATCAGCCCGGCCAGGAGCTGGTGGGCGCCGCGCTGGCCCTCGGGGTCGGCACCGCTGCCGCCGCGGATCACCAGGCGGGCAGCAAGGATCGATGGTCCGGGGTGCTCCCGGACCATCAGGGGCAAGCCGCCACTCAGCTCATGGCTGCTGAAACCGCTCATGAGGGCACCGCCTCGAGCACGAAGGCCCGCTGGGGATCGAGCAGGGACAGGGCCTGCTCCCGCAGGCGCCCGGGATCCCACCGCTCCAGCATCCGCAGGGGAGCCTCCAGATCCAGCTCCCTTCCCCACAGGAGGTTTGGGCCCACCAGCGAGGCGACCCCGGCCGGGGCCTCCAGGCCGAAGCGATAGCTGTTGCCAACCAGTCGCCGGATCCGCTGCCATTCGGCTTCGGCGATCGGCTCGTCGATCAGCTCCTGCCAGGTATCGCTGATCGCCTGGCGGACGGCGGGCAGATCCTCCAGGTCGCAGACCGCTTCCAGCAGGGCAAGGCTGCCGGATTCCATGGCGTGTAGGTCAAGGTCGACGCTCTCGACGATCCGCAGCTCCTCCCGCAGGCGTGCCACCAGCCGGCTGCGCCGTCCTTCCGCCAGCAGACTGGTGGCCAGGTCGGCCCCCATCACCCCCTCCAGATCGGCGGCGGCGGGCTGCCACCAGGCCATCATCAGGCGGCTCGCCTCCAGGCGCGGCAGAGCGAGGCGTTGCTCGCCCCTTTGCAGGCGCAGGTCCGGCGGTGGTGGCGCATCCGCCACGGCAGCCAGTCCGGCCAGGGGACCGGTGGCGGCCCGCTCGATCAGGCGTTCGTCAACGGCTCCGGTGATGGCCAGCACACAGCGACCGGCCCCATAGAGGCGGCGGTGGAAGGCGGCCATCGCCGCGGGCTCATGGGCCAGCAGGGCTTCGCGGCGGCCCAGGATCGGCAGTCCGTAGGGGTGGTCGGGGCAGGCCTGATGCAGCAGCTGCTGCAGGGCCACCTCCTCCGGCTGGTCTTCGCTCTGGGCCAGTTCCTCCAGCACCACCTGGCGCTCCATCACGAAGGCGGCCGGGTCGAGCTGGGGCCCCAGCACCAGTTCCAGCAGCAGATCGAGGGCCTCGGCGGCCTGCTGGGGGGGAATCAGCACGTGGTAGTGCACGTCATCGAAGCCGGTGGCGGCGTTGCTGCTGCCACCCAGGGCCTCGACGCGCCGGTCGAACTCTCCGGCCGCCAGGCTGTGGCTCCCCTTGAAGACCATGTGTTCAAGGAAATGGGCCATGCCGCTCTCCTCGGTCCGCTCGTAGGCGCTACCTGCCCGGCACCAGAAATCCAGACAGACCAGCGGAGACGCTTCCAGCGGCAGGCTGACCAGCTCGGCGCCGTGGCCGAGGCGGCGCCGCTGGGGCTGGTTGAGGCCGCTCAGCAACGGCTCGCTACACCCGGAAATCAAGCCCATGCATGCATGTCAGGATCGCCATTCTGCTGCTCCTGCGGACGCGATGAGCCAGGCCCCCCCGACCAGCGGCGGCATCCATCCCCTCGCCGATGCCCTGGCGGAGCGGATCCGACTGAGCTGGCAGGGGTTGCCCGAGCTGGCGCCCCTTGCCGTGGATCCAGCCCTGGAGGCGATCAGCGGCAGCCTGGAGGGGGAAGACCTCTTCATCCGCAATGAGCTGCGCCATTGCCGCGGACTGCGGAAGCTCCATCTGGAAACCGCCCGCCTCGGCGCCGGTCTGCAGATCCTCCACTGTGTTTTCTTTCCCGACTGCCGCTATGACCTGCCGGTGTTCGGGGCCGATATTGTCGCCGGTCGAGGCCAGGTGTCGGCGGCGATCGTCGATCTCTCACCGGTTGGGCCGGCATTGCCGGCATCGATCGCTGCCGCCCTGACGGCCCATCTGCGCCCCCCCTTCAGCGAGGTGCGGGAGTTGCCCAATTGGGGCTCGATCTTTTCCCCCCACGTGCTGTTCATCAGGCCGCGCTCGCCCGAGGAGGAGCAGTGGTTCGTGGCGGAGGTGGCCCAGTTCCTTGATGTGCTGAGCGCCGCCGTCCAGGCGGCCGAACCTCAGGCCCCTGACGATCCCGCTACGCTCGAACGCTGGGCTGGTCAGTTGCACTATTGCCGGTTTCAGAAGCAAAACGACAAGACCAGGCGAGTGCTGGAGAAGGCCTTCAACCCCAGCTGGGCGGACCAATACATCGAGAACCTGCTGTTCGACGATCCTCCCGCCCCCTGCTGATCGCCGTTGGCGCCTTGGCGGGCACGTGCCTGATGCTGCTGGCGCTGCTGCTGCAGCGGCCACCCCAGCGGCGGCCAGCGGAGGCACCTGCTGCTCCGGCCCACCAGCAGACCCGCAACGAAGCTGTGGCCGCCCTCGGCCGCCTCGAGCCGGCGGGGGACACCAGGCTGCTGGCGGCGCCGATCACGGGCATCGGCGGCAGCCCGCGGATCACCAGCCTGCTGGTGAACGAATCCGAGCGGGTGAGCCGCGGTCAGTTGCTCGCCCGTTTCGACAACGGCCCCTATCAACGGGCCGAACGGCTGCGCCTGCGCACCCGCATCAGCCATCTGCAGCGGCGGCTCGGCCTGGAGCGCCGTGATCTGCTGCGCTTCCGCTCGCTGCTGGCGGCCGGCGCTGTGCCCGCCAGTGAGATCGACCGCAAGGAAGCCGATTACCTGGAGCTGGACGGCGCCCTGCAGGAAGCCCGGGCCGAACTGCTCAAGGTGGAGGCGGACCTGGTCAACACCGAACTGAGGGCCCCCTTCGCCGGCACCGTGCTGCGGGTCCATGCCCGGGTCGGCGAGCGGCCCGGCGACAAGGGCATCATCGAGCTCGGCGCCAGTGACCTCATGGAGGCGGTGGTGGAGGTCTACGAAAGCGACATCTCCCGGGTGAGACTCGGGCAGCAGGTGCGGATCACCAGTGAGAACGGTGGTTTCAACGGCAGCCTCACGGGCCGGGTGGTCCGGATCAGTCCCCAGGTGCGGCAGCGGGAGGTGCTCTCCACCGACCCCAGCGGTGACGCCGATGCCCGCATCGTGGAGGTGCGGGTACAGCTTGATGCGGCCGATGCCCGGCGTGTGCGCGACCTGAGCGGCTTGAAGGTGATCGCCCGGCTGCAGCCATGAGCGGTTTCTGGCAGGGCCGGCGTATCCCCCTGGCCTGGTTGCTGCTCACCCGCCAGCCGGCTCGGCTGGCGGTGGCCCTGGCCGGCATTGCCTTTGCCGGCATCCTGATGTTCATGCAGCTGGGATTCCGCGATGGCCTTTTTGATGCCAGCGTCACCATCCACAAGCTGTTCAACACCGACCTGGTGCTGCTGAGCCCGCGCACGATGAGCTCGATCGCCATGGCGGGTTTCCCCCGTCGTCGGCTGATCCAGGCCATGGCCGATCCGGATGTGGTCGGCACCACACCGGTGAACTGGAATCTGCTGCTCTGGCGTAACCCCGAGACCCGCAAGACCCGCTCGATCCTTGCCCTCGGCTTTGAGCCGAGTGACCCCCTGTTCACCGACCCGGTGATCGCCACCAGGGCCGCCGCCCTCAGCCAGCAGGGGCGGGTGCTGTTCGACGAGCGTTCTCGTCCCGAATTCGGCCCCGTCGCCAGCTGGTTCCGCCAGGGCCGGGTCGTGGACACCGAGGTGGCGGGTAAGCGGGTGCGGGTGGCGGGCTTGATCTCTCTAGGTCCCTCCTTCGGCGCCGACGGCAACATGATCACCAGCCGGGAAACCTTTCTGCGCATCAATCCCAATACCACGCGGGGAAGCATCGAACTAGGGTTGATCCGGCTGCGACCCGGCGCCGATGCGGCCAAGGTGGCGGAGCGGCTGCGAGGCAGCTTGCCAAACGATGTGGCGATCTACACGAAGCAGGGCTTTGTGGAATTTGAGAAGAATTACTGGCGTAGCAGCACCGCCATCGGTTTCATCTTCACCCTCGGTGCCGGCATGGGGTTTGTCGTCGGCTGCGTGATCGTGTATCAGATTCTGTATTCCGACGTCAGTGATCACCTGCCGGAGTACGCCACCCTGATGGCGATGGGCTACCCGCTGATCCGGTTGCTGGGGGTGGTGGCCCGCGAGGGCCTGCTGCTGTCGGTGCTTGGATACATCCCCGCCTGGCTGGCGGGCCAGGGTCTCTATGCCCTGATCCGTTCCGGCACCAAGTTGCCCGTGGCCATGGAACTCAACCGTTCCGTGTTGGTGTTCGTGCTGATCCTGGCGATGGGATTGGGTTCGGCCACCCTGGCGATGCGCAAGCTGGCGGATGCGGATCCCGCCGAGATCTTCTGAGGGCCGAACTGCTGCCTGATGGTCCACCTCCAGCCCACTGTCCTCGTTGAGGATCTCGATCACTGGTACGGCAGTGGTGCCAATCGCCGCCGGGTGCTGCAGGGAGTCGAGCTGGCTATCGCCCCGGGCGAGGTGGTGCTGCTCACGGGACCTTCTGGCTGCGGCAAGACCACCCTGCTGACCCTGATCGGTGCCCTCCGCCAGGTGCAGCAGGGCAGTGTGCGGGTGCTTGGCCAGGAGCTCTTTCACTCCAGCCGCGCCGAACGCCAGCAGTTACGGCGCGGCATCGGCATGATTTTCCAGGGCCACAATCTGCTGCGTTGCCTCAGCGCCGAACAGAACGTGCAGATGGGGGCCGACCTGCTCGACGGCACCAGCTACCGGGCCCGGCGGGCAATGGCCCGCGACTGGCTCCGGGCCGTGGGTCTGGAGGACCACCTCCACAAGCTGCCGGGGGACCTCTCCGGTGGTCAGAAGCAGAGGGTGGCGATTGCCAGGGCCCTGGCGGCCCGCCCCCGGCTCCTGCTGGCCGATGAACCCACCGCTGCCCTCGACAGCCGCACCGGCCGGGAGGTGGTCGACCTGCTCAAGGGACTGGCCCGCGATCAGGGCTGTGCCGTGCTGATGGTCACGCATGATCCGCGCATCCTGGATGTGGCCGACCGTTTGGTGCGGATGGAAGACGGCCGCCTCTGGGCGGACAACCCACCCCGGGGAGTGGCGGGCTGAAGCGCTCCATTGAGTAGGCTGGACCAGCACTGACCCATCACATCGCCGCCCGCATGGCCAAGCGCAGGAATCTGAAGAAGGAAAAGCAGGAGCGCAACCGCGCCTACGCCCGCAAGTTCAAGAAGCGCAAGCTCCGCAATGATGGCCGTGGCGAAGGTGCAGGGAATGGCGTCACCGGTACGGCCAACAACGGCGGTGCCGCCGACTGAGCCGTCCGCCGTTCATCACCACGCTGGAGGGGATCCCGAGGGATCCCCTTTTTCACGCCCGTTGCCATGTTCCTCAGCGTCGTCATCCCCACCTACAACCGGCTGCCGATCCTGCGCCAGTGTCTGGAGGCCCTGGAGCGTCAGCAGCTGGCGGCTCCCCTGGAGCGCTTTGAAGTGGTGCTGGTGGACGATGGCTCCACCGACGAGACCGTCAGTTGGCTTGAGGCTAACGCCGCCGCCTTCCCCCACCTGCGGCTGTTGCGCCAGGACCATGGAGGTCCGGCCGAGGGCCGCAACCGCGGTGTGGCAGCCGCCCGCGGCGATGTGATCGTGTTCATCGACAGCGACCTGGTGGTGACCCCGGTCTTTCTGGCCAGCCACGCCAGCGCCCTCGCCCGTGACTGGCAGCAACGCGGAGATCGGCTGAGCTTCACCTACGGCGCGGTGATCAACACCGCGAACTTCGCCGATCCCACCGCCGAGCCCCACAAGCTCAGCGACCTGTCCTGGGCCTATTTCGCCACCGGCAATGTGGCAATTGATCGGCAGGTGCTGGAGCGCTCCGGCCTGTTCGACACCGCCTTTCGGCTCTACGGCTGGGAAGATCTGGAATTGGGAGAGCGGCTGCGGCGCATGGGCGTCCGGTTGGTGCGCTGCCCCCAGGCGATCGGTTACCACTGGCATCCGGCCCTGAGCCTGGAGCAGATCCCTGATCTAGTGCGGGTGGAGCGGGAGCGGGCGAAAATGGGTTTGGTCTTTTTCCGCAAGCATCCAAGTCGGCGGGTGCGCTTCATCATTCAATTCACCTGGTTGCATCTGCTGTTGTGGGAATTGCTCACCCTCGGCGGCCTGATCAATGAGCGCAATCTGCGGCCGCTGCTGGCCTGGCTGATCCGCCGCGGCCATGCCCGCCTGGCGATGGAGTTGCTGCGCCTGCCCCTCAACCGACTTGGCGTCCGGGCCCTCCATGCCGAAGCCCACGCCCAGGGTCTGGGCTGAGCCTGGCTGTTTGATAGGTTGGCCTGGTACACCCACTCCGCACACCTGCACGTTTCGGGTGATCACCACGGGGCCATGCCCCGGCTGGGGTCCCTGGCAGGTGGAGGCAAACCCGAAACCCACTGCAAAATATGGCTGTTGTCACTCTCGCCGAGATGATGGAGGCTGGCGCCCACTTTGGGCACCAGACCAGGCGCTGGAATCCGAAGATGTCGCGCTATATCTATTGCGCGCGCAACGGTGTGCACATCATCGACCTCGTGCAGACGGCCGTCTGCATGAACAACGCCTACAAATGGACCCGCAGTGCCGCGCGCAGCGGCAAGCGCTTTCTGTTTGTCGGCACCAAGAAGCAGGCCTCCGAGGTGATCGCCCAGGAGGCCACCCGCTGCGGCGCCGCCTATGTGAACCAGCGCTGGCTCGGCGGCATGCTCACCAACTGGACAACGATGCGTGCCCGCATCGACCGCCTTAAGGACCTTGAGCGCATGGAGTCTTCCGGCGCCATCGCCATGCGTCCCAAAAAGGAAGCGGCCGTGCTTCGCCGTGAGCTCGACCGGCTGCAGAAATACCTCGGTGGTCTGAAGAACATGCGTCGCCTGCCGGACGTGGTGGTGCTGGTGGACCAGCGCCGCGAAACCAACGCCGTGCTCGAGGCCCGCAAGCTCGATATCCCTCTGGTGTCCATGCTCGACACCAACTGCGATCCGGATCTCTGCGACGTGCCCATCCCCTGCAATGACGACGCCGTCCGCTCCGTTCAGCTGGTGCTCGGCCGTCTGGCGGATGCGATCAATGAGGGCCGCCACGGCGCCCAGGATCAGCGCGGTCACGACGAAGACTCCTGATCCCCAACCCTGACCCAGCCCCTGCGGACGACGGCTTGGACCGGTCCCGGGGGTTGATCGTCAGGGATTGCCTTTTCTCTATCCCCAGCCCCTTCCCCACACCCTGAATCGCCCCATGGCTGAGATCACCGCCAAGCTCGTCAAAGACCTGCGCGACAAGACCGGCGCCGGCATGATGGATTGCAAGAAAGCGCTGAGCGAGTCGGCTGGCGACATGACCAAGGCGGCCGAATGGCTTCGCCAGAAAGGCATCGCCACCGCTGAAAAGAAAGCCGGTCGCACCGCCGCTGAAGGGGCCATCGGCAGCTACATCCACACCGGCGCCAGGGTTGGGGTGCTGGTGGAGGTGAACTGCGAAACCGACTTCGTGGCCCGCGGCGACCTCTTCCAGGAACTGGTTCGCAACGTGGCCATGCAGATCGCCGCCTGCCCGAATGTGGAGTATGTGAGCACCGACCAGATTCCCCAGGATGTGGTCGACCGCGAGAAATCGATCGAAATGGGCCGCGATGATCTTGCCGGCAAGAAGGAGGAGATGAAGGCAAAAATTGTGGAGGGTCGGATCGGCAAGCGCCTCAAGGAGTTGGCGCTGCTGGATCAGCAATTCATCCGCGACAACACCGTCACCGTCGGCGAGATGGTCAAGCAAGCGGCCGGCAAGACCGGCGAGAACATCCAGGTTCGCCGCTTCAGCCGCTTCACCCTCGGCGAGGGCATCGAAGTGGAGCAGAGCGACTTCGCCGCTGAGGTGGCTGCGATGGGCAAGGCGGGCTGAACAACCCACTCACCCCATCACCGGTGCCTGGCCCTGCCGCAGAGCTGGAGGCCCTCAGCTGCCAGCTGGAGGCCTCCAATCCAGAGCTCTACCGCCATCTGGCGCTCTATCTGCAGGTGCTTCGCGAAACCCTGCCGGCCCAGGTGGAGCAGGCCTGTTTTCAGCTGGTCACCCAGCTCCGGGCCTCCCGCTATGCGGAACTGCCCGAAACCGATCGGCATCAATTGCATCGTCGCATCCAGACTCTGGTGCGCCGTTGCTGTGGTCTATTGACCGTGGACCAACTCGCCGCCCTGGCGGAGCAGATGCAACGGGAACGCCGCCGTCAGCATCTCCAGGAGCAACGCCAACTGTTGCGCCAGCTGCAGGAACCCGAACCAGCTCACGAGTCCGCACCGGTGAATCTGCCCCAGGGGTCGGTGCAACTCTCGATGGCGCTGCCGCTGAGCAGTTCCATCGGTTCCTGGGACCTGCTCGCCCCTGGCGGCGCCCCCCAGGGGCGCTATGGGCCCGGTGCAGAGCGGGCTTCAGCCGATCCCCGGGCCGACGACGGCTTTGCAGGGCTGGCCTTTCCTGACGGCTCCGATCCGGGCGACCCCAGCGATCCAGACCATCCAGGCCATGGCAGCCCCACCGGCCACCGTGCCGATCCAAGTGGTCGCGCTGAACTCAGCGATCCCACCGACCCCGCCCTGCTCAGCGCCATGGCCGAGGCCTGCTCGGCCGCCCTGGCCGACGCCCTGCTGGATGGGGCCCTCGAACCGCCCCGCTCTGGCGCTTCAGGAACCGATGCAAGCGGGGATGCGGAAGACCTTGGCCGCCGGGGACGGCTGCCCCGCAACCCCCTGAAGCTGTTGCGTTGGCTCGATGGCATCGACCAGGCCCTGGGCCGCCGCCTGCGCAACCTCTCCCATGGCCTGAATGTGGAATTCCGGCGATGTGGGATCACATCGACCCTGCTGCCGGTGAGCCTGCTCGACGCCGTGCTCGGCGGCCAGCTGGAGACCCAGCCCGGTCCGGCCAACATGCTGCGCCTGATTCTGCCCTTCGGGATCGGCGGCTCGGCCGCTCCCGAGACCCATGGTCTGCTGTTGCGTCAGGCCGATCTGGAAATGGAGCAGCCAAGACTGCGCACCTGCCGACGCCGTCTCCACCAACACCGTCTCCAGGTGGTCAAAATGGCCCAGCAGTACCGCCGCCTGCAACGGCGGCTCCAGGTACACCAGGCGGAACGCTTGTGGCTGCAGGACATCCGCACGACCCAGCAGCAGCAGGGCAAGGAGCAGCAACACCAGCAGGATTGACCGCGCCAGCGCCCCAGCCCCTCGATCGCTGGTGCGCGCCACTGCAGCAGGCCTGCCAGCTGGAAGCGGACCGCGGATTCGCTGACCTCAAAGGTAGGCAGCAGACCTTCAGCTCTTTTATGCACAGCAGCCTCAGCGACCCCGAGGCGCCCCTGACGGCTGCCGAGCGCCAGTCGCTGGCGGAGCTGGCAGAGGCGTTCCGCCGCTATCCCGAGCACTCCCTGGCTCGGCGTCAGCAACTGTTGCAGCAGTTGCGGCAGCGGTTGCACCGGTTGCGCCGCGACCACCAACCAGCCATGCCGGTGGCGCCGCCCCGGTTGCGCCTGGCCGCCGGCCCTGCTGGCGTTACCGCTGCCGCCGGTGAGTCGGCTTCCCTGCGGCGGATCGATCCCCAGACCCCCCTGGGCCAGCTGCCCGGCATCGGTCCCACCACCGCCACCCGACTGGCGGCCCTGGGGCTGCTGCAGGTGCACGACCTGGTGCACCACTACCCCCGCGATTACCTCGACTACGCCAATCTGGTGCGGATCGCTGCGCTGGAAGCCGGGCGTACGGCCACGATCGTGGCCAGCGTGCGCCGCAGCCATGCCTTCACCAGCCCGCGCAACCCCAACCTTTCGATCCTCGAACTGCACCTGCAGGACATCACCGGCCGCTTGCGGGTATCGCGCTTCTTCGCCGGCCGCCGCTTCAGTTCGCCGGGCTGGCTGAAGGCCCAGCAACGCCAGTTTCCGGTGGGCGCCACCGTCGCCGTCAGCGGCCTGGTTCGGCAGACCCCCTACGGCCCCAGCTTCAGTGATCCCCTGATGGAGTTGCTGGAGAGTCCTGCGGCCACCCTGCGCTCCGAGCAGATCGGTCGTCTGGTGCCGGTTTATGCCCTCACCGAAGGCCTCGGGGCCGATCGCTTGCGGCGGTTGCTGCAGAGCGTCCTGCCGGCAGTGCAGCACTGGCCTGACCCCCTGCCGGCCGAGCTGCGCCAGCCCTACGGGCTGCTGCCCCGGGGGGAGGCCCTGCAGCAGCTGCACCAGCCCGCCAGCCAGGAGCAGCTGCAGGCGGCCCGGCGGCGCCTGGTGTTCGATGAATTCCTGCTGCTGCAGCTGGCCCTCGGCAGGCGGCGGGAACTGCTGCGCCGCCGTCCGGCCCCGGCGCTGGTGCTGCCCATCGGCGAGGGGAATCTGGTGAGCCGCTTTCTGGAGCTGCTGCCCTTCAAGCTCACCGGCGCCCAGCGCCGCGTGCTGGCGGAGATCCGCCAGGACATGGCCCGACCCCAGCCCATGGCCCGGTTGGTGCAGGGGGATGTGGGTTGCGGTAAGACCGTTGTGGCCGTGGCGGCCCTCCTCGGGGCAATCGAGGCCGGTTGCCAGGGCGCCCTGATGGCACCCACCGAGGTGTTGGCCGAACAGCATCTCCAGAAGCTGGCGGCCTGGCTACCCCAGCTCCATGTCAGCTGTGCCCTGCTCACCGGCTCGACCCCGGCCCGGCGGCGGCGCCAGTTGCTGCAGGACCTTGCCAATGGTCAGCTGCAGCTGTTGGTGGGCACCCATGCCCTGCTTGAGGATCCGGTGCAGTTCGAGCGGCTCGGTCTGGTGGTGGTGGATGAGCAGCATCGCTTCGGCGTGCGCCAGCGCAATCGCTTGCTCGACAAGGGCCTGCAGCCCCATCTGCTGACGATGACGGCCACGCCGATCCCACGCACCCTGGCGTTGTCGGTCCATGGCGATCTCGATGGCAGCCAGATCGACGAACTTCCGCCTGGGCGCACCCCCATCGTCACCCGCCTGCTGCGCAGCGACGACAGTGACCAGGCCTACGGCCTGATCCGCGAACAGGTGGCCGCCGGCCAGCGGGCCTACGTGGTGCTTCCGTTGGTGGAGGAATCGGAGAAGCTGGATCTCCGCTCCGCTGTGGAGGTGCACCGGCAGCTCCAGGAAACGGTCTTCCCCGATCTCGCGGTGGGCTTACTGCACGGCCGTCTGTCCAGCGAGGAGAAGCAGCGGGCCATCGGTGCCTTCGCCAGGGGCGAGTCCCAGGTGCTGGTCTCCACCACCGTCGTCGAGGTGGGGGTGGATGTGCCGGAGGCGAGTGTGATGGTGATCGACCATGCCGAGCGCTTCGGCCTGGCCCAGCTCCATCAGCTGCGTGGCCGCGTCGGTCGGGGTGCGGCGGCCTCCCACTGCCTGCTGATTCACCACGGCAACAACGCCCTGGCGCGGCAACGCCTGGATGTGTTGGTGGGCAGCAACGATGGCTTCGAAATCGCTGAGATGGATCTGCGGCTGCGCGGCCCCGGCCAGCTGCTGGGCACCCGCCAGTCAGGTCTGCCCGACCTGGCCCTGGCCAGCCTCAGCGACGATGGTGCGGTACTGGAGGAGGCCCGGACCCTGGCGAGAGAGCTGCTGGAGGATGATCCCGAGCTGGAGCGGCAACCCCTGTTGCGCCAGGCCCTGGCCGACCAGCGCCAGCGCCAGCTGGATGCGGCCCAGCTCAACTGAGCCGAATCCGGGCGGCACCTATCGCCAGCTGCCACGACAGTGCAGCCGCAGCTCCCTCCGTCCACCCCGCGAAAACCCACCGCCCAGCCCCGATGGTCCGCCCCTGGAGCCCGATTCCGATCCACGAGGCCGATGAGCCCCTGGAGCCGCTGCCGCCGGAGCTGCTGCGGATTGAACCCCATCCCTACGCGGCCCTGGGCGCCCCCTACGGCCCGGGTGCCGATCCGTTCCGGCTGCGGCGCGGTGTGATCACCCGGCTGCTGCAGGCCGAGGCGGCCCTGCGCTTGGAGCACCCGGATTGGCGGCTGGCGGTCTTCGATGCCTGGCGGCCCCTGGCCGTTCAACGCTTCATGGTGGAGCACACGTTGCGCGTGGAATGCCTTGCCCGGGGCATCGATCCCAGCAGCGAGTCGCCGGCCCGGGATGAGCTGCTGGAGGAGGTGGGCCGTTTCTGGGCCCCCCCCTGTGATGACCCAGCCATGCCCCCGCCCCACAGCACTGGCGGGGCGGTCGATCTGACCCTTGCCACGGACGATGGCAGCCTGCTCGACATGGGCGGTGCCATTGACGCAATCGGCCCGGTCTCGGAACCCGAACACCATGCCGCCGCCGCCGCTGCCGACCCCAACGGCCCTGCCGCCGGCTGGCATGGGCGCCGCCGGGCCCTGCAGGACGCGATGGCGGCTGCAGGATTTGTCCAGCACCCCAATGAATGGTGGCACTTCAGCCACGGCGACCAGCTCTGGGCCTGGCGCAGCGGCGCGAATGGGGCCCGCTACGGGCGGGTGGGTGGAATCAGCTCCAGCTCCCTGGCCAACTGAAGTGCCTCCTGGCGTGGCATCAGCCCCCGTTGTACACAGCGCCGCAGGGTGGCGATGGTCATCTCGGCCTGGAGGTTCTTCAGCTGGGACAGGACTGCCGCCGGCTGGTCCTGCCAAGGGGTGAGCTGGGACTGGTAAGTCCGGCGGATGCTCTCGGAGCGGCAGGTGGCGGGATCGGCATCGCGGTGCTCCGGAGTGCTCTGCGGCAGCGGGGGCTTCGCCGGTGCGGCCCGCAATCCGCCGCCGTTCATGCTGGCCAGCAGCAGGCCGGCCAGCAGGGTTCCTGGACGCAGGCCGGCGCTCATGGCTGAATCAGCAGCTGGCGCACGCGCCCCTCGCCCAGAGCGTCGACGAAATCACCGAAGCTGCTTCGCGGCTTCCCCTCCTGCTGCCACAGCCGCAGCAGCGGCTCGACCGTGGCCTCAAGGCTGGCCAGCGGCATCCTTTCCAGGTATGGCCGAGCCAGGCGGGTGAGATGGGGGCTGCCGCCCAGCCAGAGTTGATATTCATCAACGCCACTCCCCACCAGGGCCAGTTCAGCCATATAGGGACGGGCACAGCCGTTGGGACAGCCGGTCATGCGCACCAGCAGTGATTTGGTGATTCCCAGCTGCAGGAGCAGCACCTCCAACCTGGCGAGCACATCGGGAAGGATGCGCTCGGCTTCGGTGATGGCCAGGCCGCAGGTGGGCAGGGCGGGGCAGGCAATGGCATGGCGAGCCAGGGGGGCCGGCGCCTCCGGGGCAGGGAAGCCGAGCTGGGCCAGGGCGCTGCGCAGGCCGCTGCGCTGGTTGGTGCCGATATTGCAGAGCAGCAGATCCTGATTGGGGGTCAGTCGCACCTCCAGCTGGTAGGTGTTCACCAGATCCCGCAACCCCGCCTTGGTGGCACCGGCCAACCGGCCGCACATCAACGGCAGACCGACAAACCAGAGGCCATCCCCCTGGCGATGCCAGCCCAGGTAATCACTGAGCTGGCGTGCCGGTTCCCGGCGCAGCTTCAGCAGCGGATGGGGGAAATAGCGCAGCAGTTCCTGACGGAACCAATCGATGCCGCGATCGTGGATCAGGTATTTCATCCGGGCATGGCGCCGCTGCACCCTGTCGCCATGGTCCCGCTGCAACGCCACGATCGCCTGGGCAAGGTCCAGCACATGGGCGGCATCCACGTAGCCGAGCGGATCGGCGATGCGGGCGAAGGTCTCCTGCTTGTTGTGGGTGCGTCCCATGCCGCCGCCCACATAGACATTGCAGCCGAGGGGGCGGCCGGCCGGATCGCTGAAGAGCACCAGGCCGAGGTCCTGGGTGAGCAGGTCCACGGAATTGTCACCGGGAACGGTGACGGCCACCTTGAACTTGCGCGGCAGGTAGGTGGAGCCGTACAGCGGTTCCTGGGCATCTCCGCTGAACACAGTTTCCCCGTGCTGGCGGGCCAGCGCCTTGCGCACCGGCGCGCTGGGACGGATGCGATAACTGAGATCACCGTCGACCCACAGGTCGAGATAGCTGCCCTCCGCCGCCTGGGGGGCGAGCAGGTCGGCGATCTGGTCAGCCAGCTCCCGAGCCGCCGGATAACCGTTGTTCTGGAAAGGGGCGGCTGGAGCCATCACATTGCGGTTGATATCACCGCAGGCTGAAAGGCTGGAGCCGAGGGAGCGCACGATCGTGCCAATCACCTCCCGCAGGTCGGCTTTGGCGATGCCATGCAGCTGGATCGCCTGACGCGTCGTCAGACGCATCGTGCCGTTGCCGAGGCGATCGGCCAGGGCATCCACGGCCAGATACAAGCTGGCCGGCACCCGGCCGGCGGGGCTGCGCAGCCGCAGCATCATCCCCCAGTCCTTGTCCTTGCCCTTCTGACGATTGTCGCGATTGTCCTGCTGATAGCTGCCGTGGAATTTCATGATCTGAACGGCGTTCTCCGAAAAATTCGGCAGATCGTTCAGCAGTTCAGTGGCCAGGGGTTCCCGCAGATGGCCACTGCCGGCCTTGAGGGCTTCGAGCTTGGAAGGGCCGGCCTCAGCCTTTGAGCGCGTGTCGGCAACCTTCGGCGGGCACATCCTGGAGTCGGCAGACGGGTTCGTTTCGAAGCTAGCGAACGAAACGGGCTCTACCGTTCAATACAGTCGCCAGCAGTAAGGCTTCGGGGATGGCGACCTTTCTGCTGGAGATCGGTACTGAGGAGCTGCCGGCTGATTTCGCCCGGCTGGCCCTGCCCCAGCTTGAGCAAAGGGTGCGGGAGGACCTGAGCCAGGCCCGGCTGGCCTTCAGCGCGATCAGCAGCACCAGCACACCCCGCCGCCTCTGCGTCACGGTGGCTGACCTGGCCGATCGCCAGAGCGATCTGGCAGAAGATCGCAAGGGTCCACCAGCCCAGCAGGCCCTTCAGGACGGCCAGCCCACCAAGGCTGCCATCGGCTTCGCCAGGCGCTGCGGCGTCGATCCGGAAGCCCTGGAGATCCGCGAAACTGAAAAGGGTCCGTTCGTCTTCGCCCGCACCCTGGAGCAGGGTCAGGCCAGCCTGGCGGTGTTGCCGGCGTTGATTCCGGGCTGGATCTGGTCCCTGCAGGGCCGGCGCTTCATGCGCTGGGGTGATGGTGACAGCCGCTTCAGCCGGCCGGTGCGTTGGCTCGTGGCCCTGCTGGACGCGGCGGTGGTGCCGGTGACCCTCAGCGACTGCGACCCGCCGATCAGCAGTGGCCGGCTCAGCCGGGGCCACCGGCTGGACCACAAACCTGTGCCAATCGCCACGGCCGACACCTATGCCGCCAACCTGGCCGCCGCCGGTGTGCAGGTGGAGCGCCGGCAGCGGGCCGCCTGGATCCGCCAGCAACTCGAGCAGGCGGGAGAGCAGCAGGGGGCAGCCATCGATCTGCCGGCCGAGCTGTTCGACGAACTCGTTGACCTGGTGGAGGCTCCCCAGTTGATCGAGGGGGAGATGGACAGCCGCTTCCTGGCCCTCCCTCCTGAGGTGCTGAGCACGGTCATGCGCTCCCACCAGCGCTATGTGCCCCTGGTGCGCCGTCAGGCACCCCAGGATCCGCTGGTGCTCGATGCCCATGCCACCCTGCTGCCCCGCTTCCTCTGCATCGGCAATGGCCGGCCAGAAGCCTCGGCCACGATCCAGCGGGGCAACGAACGGGTGCTGCGGGCCCGGCTGGCCGATGCCGAATTCTTCGTCGCCGCCGATCAAGCTGTGGCCAGCATCGACCGCCGGGACCAGCTCGATCGGGTCACCTTCGCCGAGGGGCTCGGCAGCCTGCGCGACCGGGTCGAGCGGTTGGAATGGTGTACCGACGTGCTGCTGGATCAGCTGGAGCTGGCCGGGGAGCTGGCAGCCCATGCCCGCCGGGCAGCCCACCTCTGCAAACACGATCTGGTCAGTCAGATGGTGGGCGAATTCCCCGAGCTGCAGGGGGTGATCGGCGGCAAGTATCTGCTGGCCGAGGGAGAGCCCCGACCGGTGGCCCTGGCGGTGTTGGAGCATTACCTGCCCAGGGGGGCCGGTGATGCCCTGCCGACCTCGACCGCAGGGGCCGTGGTGGCGGTTGCGGAACGGCTGGAGCTGCTCCTGAGCATCTTCGCCAAGGGGGAACGGCCGAGCGGCTCCTCTGACCCCTATGCCCTGCGTCGGGCCGGAAACGGCCTGCTGCAGATCCTCTGGCAGCAGAACTGGCGCCTCGATCTGCTCGCCCTTCTGCGCCGCGCTGCGGAGCACTGGAGCAGCCTGCTGCCGGGCTTCCGTGTCGATCCAGGCTCCCTGGCGGCGGAACTGGCCGAATTCCTTCGCCAGCGCCTTTGCAGCCTGCTGGAGGAGGAGGGGCTCGCGGCTGATCTGGTGCAGGCCGTGGCCGCCAGGGAGGTTGGGTTGGAGCGGGTGCTGCGGGACCCCCTCGATGCCCGTCAGCGGGCAGGCCTGCTGGCCGAGCTGCGCGGGCGGGGCGAACTGGCAGCGGTCCAGGCGGTGGTCACCCGAGCTGGCCGGCTGGCGGACAAAGGCAGCCTGTCGCCGGCGGTGCTCGGACCCGCAGCGGTGGTGCGGCCGGAGCTGTTCGAGCAGGCCAGCGAGGCCGCCATGCTCACGGTGCTCCAGCAGTTGGAGCCGATCGCCGCCGCCTGTGAGCCAGAGCGTTACGGGCAGCTGGCGCAGGCCCTGGCCGAGAGTGCCGGCACCCTGGCGGCCTTCTTCGACGGCGAAGCCAGTGTGCTGGTGATGGCCGACGATCCCGAGATCCGGACCAATCGACTGAATCTGCTGGGGGTGCTGCGTAATCAGGCCGCGATTCTGGCCGATTTCAGCCGGATCACAGGCTGAAGGAGGCTCCGGGGGGCCGGAAGTGGCCAGCCATCCGGCCTCGGCTTTTCTTCAGCGTGTTAGCAGCAATACAATCAAGGTCTGCACAAGGATTCAGAATCGATTCAAGGATTCATTCCGGTAGATGCAAGCCTTCTCAACCCAAACGCAATCTCTGCAAACTGTCCAGGCCAGAGCAGCGGACGCTCTGGTGGCTCGCCGGCTGGACATGCAGGAGCGCCAGCGGCGCGTGAACAACCTGCTTAATGACCTATGGCTGCACAAGCAGCAGTTGATCTGGCAGCTGGAGAGCGAAATCCAGCCGACCTGAGGCCTGGCGAATACCCTCCCTGGCAATTCAATTCATTAAAAAACACCATTTCGGGGGCCTTTTCAAATCCCCCCGAAATTTTTTAGCGAGGATTACAAATTAAAAGTATCGCTATTTAAGGTTGTATCATCATTCCCCTGGATCACCGGGATGAGCCGGTCAGGACCGGCTCCTGCTCCGGGGCTCCCTCCTCAGGGCTTGCCTGATCTAGAGGCTCAGGCCGGCCTGTTGAAGACTCAGAAGGGGCCTGGGCCCCGCCAGGCATGCGGATGCCACCGCGGATAGCACCGTCATCAGCCATCAGGGAATCGGTTTCCTGCGCTGATCGCACCGCGCTCGCCACGGGCCTATAGCCGGCGGGGGCAAAGGCTTGACCACGGAACACAGCACCGATCGTGAGAAGGGTGAGCTTGAGGGTCTGCCAGGGATTGACGGGCACGACCCGTTTGTAGAGATAGCTGTCGAAGGTAAGGCGTTGGACATCTTTGTCGTCGCACATCTCGACAAACGCTTCGCGGGCAGGGTCGTTGCTGTAGAAGACGTTCTGAAGGATCTCAAGAACTTTGTAGGTAGAAGCATATTTCTTGTCCCACTTACGGATGTAGCCCTTGAGCTCCTTTTCTGTGGGGATACGGCTTCCACCGGCACTGGCGGCAACGATCTCCTCGGCACAGATCCGACCGCTCTTGGCGGCGAAATAAATGCCTTCGCCGGAACTCTTGGTGACGTAACCGGCGGCATCGCCCACCAGGGCCATGCGGCCCACCACCCGCCTGGGCCTGGGGTGCTCGGGAATGGGGTGGGCTTCAACCTTGATCACCTCACCCTTGAGCAGCCGCTTGCTGGCCCGTTCGCGGATGCCCTGTTGCAGCGATTTGATCAAGGACTGGTTTTTCTGCATGGTCCCGGTCCCAACGGCCACATGGTCGTACTTGGGGAACACCCAGGCATAGAAATCGGGAGAGACATCATTACCGACGTACATCTCAGCGAGATCTTCGTAGTAGCCCATCTCTTCCTTGGGGAGACGGATCCGCTCCTGGAAGGCGATGGCCACGTTGTAATCGCCGGCATCCATTGCCTTGGCAACCCGGCTATTGGCACCATCGGCGCCGATAATCACGTCAACTTCAAGGCTGCAAGCCTCACCGGTGGCTTCGCCGGAGGCGTAGTCGGAATAGGTGAGGGTGTAGGGACCCTGACGGTTGCTGCCGGTATCAATTTTGGTGACCAGGCCATTGATCAGGGTGGCGCCGAGTTCGGCGGCACGGTTGCGCAGGAAGGCATCCATCACCTCCCGACGGCACATGCCGATGTACTCATTTTCGTTTTCAAGATGAATGTCCACTTCCCGGTTGGAAGGGGAGATCATCTTCATGTTTCTGACCTTGCGGTCAATAATGGATTCCGGCAGATCAAATTCCGAAACCATACAGAGAGGAATCGCCCCCCCGCAGGGCTTGGCGTTATCGAGCTTGCGCTCGAAAAGCCAGGTTTTGATGCCAGCCCTGGCGAGAACTTCCGCAGCACAGGAACCGCTGGGGCCACCACCCACGACCGCGACGCGCAACATCTTGAAACCTGCTCCACCAACGGGATCCTGGAGGGAAACTAACACCGCTGGACGGCGGGTGTTGGCGACGGGGGCAATCACCTTTACCATCGCCATGCCGTGAGGATCCAGGCGTGTCGCCATCCCGCTCGCGCGACGACATCCCCCTGGCCCGCCGTTCCCATCGCCCCCCGGCCCGCCGCCGCTCGGGCCTGGGGAGCCTGGGCTTGCTGCTGCTCGGCAGCGGTGTCGTGGCAGTCGTTGTCGTGGCCCTGCTGAGGGGCCCCCTGGCCCCCTGGCTGCTGCCGCCGCCGGTGGCAGGTCTGCAGGCCCGCCTCACGCCCGATGGCCGCCTGCTCGGCCATTACGCCTATCCCGAAGCGGCAGCCAACGATTTGATCGCCATCGGCTCGGGGCTTCAGCTGCGGCGTGAAGCCGCTGACGAACTGGAGTCGATGCGCCGGGCCGCAGCGGGCGATGGAATCGACCTGGTGGTCTTGAGCGCCTTCCGAAGTGTCAGTCTGCAGCGACGGCTGTTCTTCGATGTGATGTCGGAGCGTAACCAGACCTCCCGGGAACGGGCCCGGGTGTCGGCCCCTCCCGGCTTCTCCGAGCACAGCACGGGCTACGCCGTGGATCTCGGCGACGGCAGGCAACCCGCCACCAACCTCTCGGTGAGCTTCGAGGACAGTCGCGCCTACAACTGGCTCGCGGCGAATGCCGCCCGTTATCACTTCGCCCTCTCCTTTCCGCAGGGGAATGCCCAGGGGGTGAGCTACGAACCCTGGCACTGGCGATACGAGGGCTCCACCGACGCCCTGAAGTTGTTTGAACGGGCCCAGCGCCTGACCCGCTGAAGCGATGGGGTCAATGGCCGATCCGGGTGGGCTGGTGCTGGGACGTACCGGACGAAAGGTAAGATGAAGATTCGCTTCAGAGGGTCGGCGCCAACCATTGGTCAGCGCCTCCAGCACCTGAGTCATCGCACTGCGTAACGGCACTGCGTCAGGGCCGGTCACCAAGGCGCACGCTCGTGCCTCGGGGATCCATGAGGATCCATCCTGATCCCCGGAAGCTTTGGTCGACAGGAATCCCAACGGCCCGATTCACCACGATTCGATTTCCGAAAATCCGATTCTCTCGATCCCAATACCACCTTCACAACAGGTCTTCAGCCCCATGAGTGGCGAACACAAAGGCGCCAAGATTCGCAATATTGCGATCATTGCCCACGTCGACCACGGCAAAACCACCCTGGTGGATGCGCTGCTCAACCAGTCGGGGATCTTCCGCGAAGGTGAAGCCGTTCCCACCTGCATCCTCGACTCCAACGACCTGGAGCGCGAAAGAGGAATTACCATTCTTTCCAAAAATACCGCTGTTGATTACAGCGGCATCCGTATCAATATTGTTGACACCCCTGGCCACGCTGATTTCGGCGGTGAAGTGGAGCGGGTGCTCGGCATGGTGGATGGCTGCCTGCTGATCGTCGATGCCAATGAGGGGCCCATGCCCCAGACCAGATTTGTTCTCAAGAAGGCCCTGGAAAAGGGACTGCGTCCGATCGTCTTCGTCAACAAGATCGACAGGGCCCGCGTTGACCCCGAGCAAGCTGTGGACAAGGTTCTGGACCTTTTCCTGGAGCTGGGCGCCGACGATGACCAGTGCGACTTCCCCTATCTGTTCGGTAGCGGCATGGGCGGCTATGCGAAGCCCGATATGAGCACCGAAAGCGACAATATGAAGCCGCTGTTTGATGCCATTCTTCGCCATGTCCCGCCGCCGGTCGGGGATCCCGCAAAACCGCTGCAGCTTCAGGTCACCACCCTGGATTACAGCGATTTCCTCGGCCGCATCATGATTGGCCGCATCCACAACGGCACCATCACCGCCGGCCAGTCCGCTGCCCTGATCCGGGACGATGGTTCAATCAAACGGGGCCGCATCAGCAAGCTGCTGGGCTTCCAGGGTCTGCAGCGAATCGAGATTGAATCCGCCTCCGCCGGTGACCTGGTGGCCGTGGCTGGTTTTGACGAAGTCAATATCGGCGAAACGATCGCCTGTCCTGACAACCCCGAGGCCCTGCCCTTGATCAAGGTGGATGAACCCACCTTGCAAATGACCTTTGTGGTCAACGATTCACCGTTTGCTGGCAAGGAAGGCAAGTTCGTCACCAGCCGGCAGATCCGTGATCGCCTGCAGAAGGAGCTGCTCACCAACGTTGCCCTGCGTGTCGAGGACACCGATTCCCCCGATCGCTGGTCCGTCAGTGGCCGGGGCGAACTTCACCTCGGCATCCTGATCGAGACGATGCGGCGTGAGGGCTACGAGTTCCAGGTCAGCCAGCCCCAGGTGATCTTCCGCACGATCGACGGCACTCCCCATGAACCCTTCGAAACCTTGGTCATGGACGTGACCGAGGAATCGGTGGGCGCCTGCATCGAGAAGCTTGGCATCCGCAAGGGCGAGATGCAGAACATGGAAACCACCAACGACGGCCGCACCCAGCTGGAGTTCGTGGTGCCTTCCCGCGGCCTGATCGGTTTCCGCGGTGAATTCATCCGGGCCACCAGGGGTGAGGGCATCATGAGCCATTCCTTCCTCGACTATCGGCCGATGCAGGGTGAGTTCGATACGCGCCGCAATGGCGTTCTGATCGCCTTTGAAGAGGGCACTGCCACCTTCTACGCCCTTAAGAATGCCGAAGATCGCGGCCAGTTCTTCATCACCCCCGGCACCAAGGTTTACAAGGGGATGATCGTCGGTGAGAACAACCGGCCTCAGGATCTTGAGCTGAATGTCTGTAAGGCCAAGCAGCTCACCAACATGCGCTCCGCCGGTGCCGAAGAACTCGACACCCTCCAGGCCCCCATGCAGATGACCCTGGAACGGGCCCTCGAATACATCGGCTCCGATGAAATGCTCGAGGTGACTCCGGAATCGATCCGCCTGCGCAAGCTGCCGGCTCGCAAGACCGCCAAGCGGTGAGCCTGTCCACCGGGGGCGACCGGGAGTCCGAACTTCTGGCCGACCCCCGCCTTGCTGCCTCGTTCCGCCAGTTCAACAGCGGCGAATGGTATGCCTGCCACGACGGCCTCGAAGCCCTCTGGCACGAAACCCAGGGACCCATGAGGCAGGTGCTTCAGGGATTGCTGCAGTTGGCTGTTGCCGAGCTCCATCTTGAGCGGGACAACAAACGGGGCGCCATCCTCCTGATGGGGGAGGGCCTGGGCCGCCTGGCCGGTTGCGGCTCCAGCGCCATCGGGGTGGATCTCGAACCCCTCAGGACATCGGTCCTGGCCAGGCTGCAGCGCCTGCAGACCGGCGGGAGTGTCTCTGAACTGCCACCGCTGTGCCTGCAGGGCAGTCACCCTGGCTTCAAGCCTGGGGAGGCGTCTCCACAACAATCGGTAAATTGAGCCCGACTGTTCCCCCCTCACCGTTTCCCTCCATTGCCCCTTTTGCCGTCGCTGCCGCCCTACCGATCTGGCCGATCCAGCCGCTCTGAGCGATCCTGCTGGACTTTGCTGATGCCGGTGGCCGCTGCCGCCATGGTGGGCCTGGTTCAGGCGATCCAGTTCGGTGCGGAGGCGAACGCCACCGCAGGCGGCATCGCCCCCACGGCCCTTGCCCAGGCGGGCAACACCACCCCGCCCGCCGCGAACGGTCTGGTCACGATTGAGGCTGACAGCCAGCTGGCGGACAATGCCACCGGGATCATCACCGCCAAGGGCAATGTGCGAATCACTTACCCCGACCGGCAGATGGTGGCCACCTCACGGCAGGCCCAGTATTTCTCCAAGGAGGGCCGCCTTGTGCTGACCGGCGATGTTGATGTGGTCGACGAGCGGGGCCAACGACTCCAGGCCGAACGGGTTGTGTACCTTCTCGACAGTGAACGGCTCCTGGCCCAGCCTCCCGCCGGGCGCCAGGTGGTGAGTCGTTTCCGCCTGCCCCCTCCGACGCCGGCATCTCCGCAGCCTTCGACCACCCCAGCGGTCCCCGCCAGAGCCACGGGCAGCCCTGCCGGCTCCCCGTTGCCATGAGCCTGCAGCTCAATCAGGTGGCGATCACCCTGGGGGGGCGACCGCTGGTCAGTGGAGTGAGTCTCGAACTCAGACCTGGCGAAGTCGTAGGCCTGCTGGGGCCCAATGGAGCCGGCAAGACCACCACCTTCAACCTGGTCACGGGCCTGTTGCGACCGGATGCCGGTGATGTGCTTCTCGATGGCAGGTCGGTGACACGTCTGCCGATGCCAAAGCGCGCCCGACTCGGCATCGGGTATCTGCCCCAGGAAGCGAGTGTTTTCCGCAACCTGACCGTGCGGGATAACCTGCGCCTTGCCCTCCAGGAGAGCGCCGCCCCCCGCCAGCTGCGCGACCAGCGACTTGAAGACCTGATTCGCGATTTTCACCTCACCGCCTTCCAGAACCGCAAGGGATTCCAGCTGTCCGGGGGGGAGCGGCGCCGCTGTGAGGTGGCGCGGGCCCTGGCCGTCGGCGAGAGTGGACCGCGTTATCTGCTGCTTGATGAACCTTTCGCAGGGGTTGATCCCCTCGCTGTCTCCGACCTGCAGGAGCTGATCAATGGTCTCAGGGAACGGGGCATGGGGCTTCTGATCACCGACCACAACGTCAGAGAAACTCTGGCGATCACGGATCGCGCTTACATCCTCACCGAGGGACGCATCCTCGCGTCCGGCCCATCGGAGGCCATGGCGGACGATCCGCTGGTGCGGCGCCACTACCTCGGCGAAGATTTCCGGCTGTGATCTTGCTTTCGCGTCTCCATCAACTTTCCCCGACCGTCGCTGCCTGGCTGCGGAAGCTCGGTATGCCCCGCTGGCGGCGCCTGCCCCTCCTTGACCGCTGGCTGATCTCTGAACTGGCCGGACCGCTTCTGTTCGGTATCGCCGCCTTCACCGCGGTGTCGTTGTCGGTGGGTGTTGTCTTCGAACTGGTGCGTCGCGTTGCCGAGTCGGGTCTGCCGATGGGCGCTGCGGTCCAGGTTCTCTGCCTGCGCTTACCGGGGTTTCTGGTGCTCTCCTTTCCGATGGCCACCCTGATGGCCACCCTGTTGGCCTACAGCCGGCTGTCGGGCAGCAGTGAACTCACGGCCTTGCGCAGCGTCGGGGTCGGTACGACCCGCATGGTGGTGCCCGCCCTGGTGCTGTCCCTGGTGATGAGTGGCCTCACCTTCATCTTCAACGACATGGTGGTGCCCCACGCCAACCTTCTGTCCGACGTCACCCTGGAGCGGGCCCTGGGCAAGGCCGTGCTCACCGAAAAGGCCAGCAATACGCTCTATTCCCGCTTCGGTCGCATCAAGTATCAAGACGGGATCTCCCGTAAACGGCTCACCCACCTCTTTTACGCACGCAATTACCTCCGCGGCGAGATGCAGGAAGTGACCCTGCTGGATTTCTCGCGGCTGGGGCAGCGTCAGATGCTCACCGCCCAGACCGGGCGCTGGCTCGAGGGTGAGGGGATCTGGGAGTTCCACAATGGCCGGATCACCAATGTCGATGAGCAGTCCGGCACCACCACTTCCGCCAGCTTCGATCGTTATCTCTATCCCCTCAGCCGCGATCCGCTGGAGGTGGCCAAGCTGCCTACCGACGCCAGCCTCATGACCGTCGGACAGGCCAGGAGGGCGGAAAGGCTGCTTCGTGAAGCCGGCAACGCCAAGGAGGCGCGACGGTTGCGGGTGAGGATCCAGGAAAAATTCGCCTTCCCGGCTATCTGCCTTGTCTTCGGCCTGATCGGCAGCAGCCTCGGGGTGCGGCCCCACTCGCGCACGAGTCGCAGCCAGGGCTTCGGCATCAGCGTTCTGCTGATCTTCGGCTACTACCTGATGTCCTTCATTTTCAGCTCCCTGGGGATCACAGCCACCCTGACCCCTGCCCTGGCCGCCTGGATGCCGGTGGTGATCGGCCTGGGCGGCGGTCTCTGGTTGTTGCGCCAGGCCAGCCGCTGACGCGGCAGACTGGCGCTTGCTCCCCCCCTTCCCGGTGCCCGACCTGCTGAATGATCCGGTCCTCGGCCTAGGCCTGCTGGCCTTCGGCCTGTTGCTGCTGGTTCTGCCGCTGGCCTTCTGGTCCCTCAGCGGCGGCCGCTCGAGCACCGTGGTGAGGCTGCTGGTGGCGGCGGCAAACCTGGCCCTCACGGCCCAGCTGGTGCTCCGCTGGTGGGATTCCGGTCATTTTCCGATCAGCAATCTCTATGAATCCCTCTGCTTCCTGGCCTGGGGTTGCACGATCACCCAGCTGATCGTTGAGCGGGCCTGGTGCAGTCCCCTGGTGCCGGCAGCCGCCACGCCGATGGCCCTGGGTTGCGTGGCCTTTGCAAGCTTCGCCCTGCCGGACCAGCTACAGCAGGCGTCGCCGCTGGTGCCCGCCCTGCGCTCCAGCTGGCTGGTGATGCATGTCAGCGTGATCATGCTCAGTTACGCGGCCCTGCTGGTGGGCTCGCTGCTGAGCGTGGGGGTGCTGTTCACTGATCGCCAGCAGAGCCTGGAGCTGCGCAGCAGTTCGATCGGCAGCGGCGCCTTCCGTCAGGCTGCCCTGGCCGGCGACCCCGGAGCCACCCTCAACCTCAGCAGCAGCCAGTTCCGCGTCAGCGAGCAGCTCGACAGCCTCAGCTATCGCACGATCACGGTCGGTTTCCTGCTGTTGTCGGTCGGTCTGGTGAGCGGTGCCGTCTGGGCCAATGAGGCCTGGGGGAGTTGGTGGAGCTGGGATCCCAAGGAAACCTGGGCCCTGATTTGCTGGTTGGTCTATGCGGCCTACCTGCACACTCGCCTGATCCGGGGCTGGCAAGGGCGCAAGCCGGCAGTGGTAGCCGCCTGTGGACTGGTTGTGATTGCCGTCTGCTACATCGGTGTGAACCTGCTGGGTATCGGTCTGCATAGCTACGGCTGGTTCTTCGGCAGCTGAATCGGCCCAGGCAACGACACCAGTACAAACAACAAAAAAGGTGGCGACCGTAGGGACGCCACCCATGGAAACTCTGCCCTCGGGCTATTGAGCTCTCGGGGTCTGCTTCAGACCAGGGCGGGTTCGGGCCTGCGACTGTTACGGATTCCCTGGATCGCCGAGGCGTAATCGGCAGCGCCGAACACCCCGGAGCCACTAACGATGGCGTTGGCACCAGCTTCGATCACCTTCCAGGCGTTGGAAGGTTTAACGCCGCCATCCACCTCGATCCAAGGATCCAGACCCTTCCTGTCGCAGAGTTGACGCAGATCGCGGATCTTTTGCACCTGATTCTCGATGAAGCTCTGGCCACCGAAGCCTGGGTTAACGCTCATGATCAGCACCAGATCGCAGAGCTCAAGGCAGTACTCGAGGGTATCGAGAGGGGTGCTCGGGTTGAGTACGGCACCGGCCTGCTTACCAAGTTCTTTGATCTGGGCCAGGTTGCGATGCAGGTGGGGACAGGCTTCGACCTGCACCGAGATGATGTCGGCACCGGCCTTGGCGAAATCGGCCACGTATTTCTCGGGCTCGACGATCATCAGGTGAACGTCGAGGGGCTTGGTGGTCACCGGGCGCAGGGCCTCGACGATCAGCGGGCCGATGGTGATGTTCGGCACAAAGCGGCCGTCCATCACATCGACGTGGATCCAGTCGGCACCGGCTTCGTCGATGGCCCGCACCTGCTCACCCAGCCGGGCGAAATCTGCGGAGAGGATGGATGGTGAGACCACCAGGGGCTTCGTGCTCATGGCCAGGCCACCGAAATGTGTTGGACCGGGATTCTAAGGACTGGGGGTACCGCTCACCCCAGCCGGCTCCTGGGCCAGAGGAACGGCATTCACTGATACGATGGCGCCGCTACAAAGCAGGCCAGTGCAGCGGCAACCGGACCTGCCTCGGCGGCAACGCCTAGGCCATCCCGGCTACGGAGCCTCCCTGTCAAACCCAACAGAACTTCAGTGGCTGCAGGCCAGATCCGTTCGGATCAGTTCCTCAGTTGCATTCGAGGTCTGGCAGCACCGACCGTAAGGGGTCGGCAGCGGCGGGTTCCTGAACCAGGCGCTCCTCCCTAACGGGTTAAGCAAGCTGCGCTCCTACCTTCCCCATCCCCCGCCGCATCGCCAGTGGATCGCTCCCTCATCCAGGAAATTCTCGAGGTCGTCGAACAGGCCGCCATCGCCTCCGCCGAACTCACCGGCCTGGGCAAGAAGGATGAGGCCGATGCCGCAGCCGTTGAGGCCATGCGCAAGCGCATGGGCCAGATCCAGATGCAGGGCCGCATCGTTATTGGCGAGGGTGAGCGGGACGAAGCTCCTATGCTCTACATCGGCGAAGAAGTAGGCAGCGGCACCGGCCCCGGCGTCGACTTTGCTGTTGATCCCTGCGAAGGCACCAATCTCTGCGCCAACAGTCAGCGCGGATCGATGGCTGTGCTCGCCGCTTCTGATCGTGGTGGCTTGTTCAATGCTCCCGACTTCTACATGAAGAAGCTGGCGGCTCCCCCGGCTGCCAAAGGCAAGGTCGACATCCGTAAGTCTGCCACTGAAAACATTGCCATCCTCAGCCAGGCTCTGGGCATGGCCACCAGTGAACTGGTGATCGTGGTGATGGACCGCACCCGTCACAAGGATTTGATTGCTGAGATTCGCGCCACCGGTGCCCGTGTTCAGCCCATCTCCGACGGCGACGTCCAGGCCGCCATCGCCTGCGGTTTCGCCGGTACCGGCACCCACGCCCTGATGGGCATCGGTGCCGCTCCGGAAGGGGTGATCTCAGCGGCCGCCCTGCGGGCCCTTGGCGGCCATTTCCAGGGCCAATTGGTCTACGATCCAGCCGTCGCCCAGACCAAGGAATGGGAAGGGCTCACCCGGGAGGGCAACCTGGCCCGTCTGGCTGAAATGGGCATCACCGACCCCGACAAGATCTATGAGGCTGAAGAACTGGCCTCTGGTGAAAATGTCGTGTTCGCGGGCAGTGGTATCACCGATGGTCTGCTCTTTGATGGTGTGAAATTCGAAAAGGATTGCACCCGCACCAGCAGCCTGGTGATCAGCACCCTCGACAACACCGCCCGCTTCACCAACACGGTCCACATCAAGCCGGGAGCCCAGAGCATCGCCCTGCGCTGATTCCGAATCGAGCGACCGAGGCCAGCCTCCATGCATATTGCCGTCGTCGGACTGAGTCATCACACGGCTCCGGTGGAGATCCGGGAGCGACTCAGCATTCCGGAACAAACCATGGAGGCCTCACTCCAACAACTCCGTTCGGATGAACAGGTGCTTGAGGCCTCAATCCTCAGCACTTGTAACCGTCTGGAGATCTATGCCCTGCTGCGCCATCCGGAGCAGGGCATTGATGCTGTCGGCAGTTTTCTCAGTGCCGTATCCGGTCTGGCGGTCCAGGATCTCACTCCCCACCTGTTCACCTTTCACCACGAAGATGCAGTCGGCCACCTGCTGAGGGTGGCCGCCGGCCTGGACAGCCTGGTGCTTGGCGAAGGCCAGATCCTTTCCCAGGTGAAGAAAATGGTGCGCCTGGGCCAGGAATACCGCTCGGTCGGACCGATTCTCAATCGTCTTCTCAACCAGGCAGTCAGCACCGGGAAGCGGGTTCGCACCGAAACCAACCTCGGCACCGGAGCGGTTTCGATCAGTTCCGCCGCCGTGGAACTGGCCCAGCTGAAGATCGGCCAGACTCGGGGTGTTGATGAACTGGTCCCCCTTGATCAGGAACAGGTGGCAGTGGTTGGGGCCGGTCGCATGGCCCGGCTGCTGCTCCAGCACCTGCAGGCGAAGGGTTGCCGAGGGGTGGTACTGCTCAACAGAACGGTCGCCCGAGCCGAAAGCCTCGCAGCCGATTTCCCCGACCTGCCAGTCCAGTGTCGTCCGCTCGGTGACCTTGACCATTGCTTGAGCACCTGCTCCCTGGTTTTCACCAGCACCGGGGCCGAGGAGCCGATCATCACGGCCGCTCGTCTGGCCGGGCTCAACCGCCGCTCCAGCCTGATGCTGGTGGATATCGGCGTTCCCCGTAACATCACGGCCGATGCCGGAGAGCTGTCCGGCGTTGATGCCTACGACGTCGACGACCTCCAGGAGGTGGTGGCACGTAACCAGGAGGCTCGCCGTGAGATGGCCGCCGAGGCGGAGGGGCTGCTGCGGGAGGAAGCCCAGTTGTTCCTGGAATGGTGGGATGGACTTGAGGCCGTCCCCTTGGTCAATCGTCTACGCCTGCAGCTCGAGGACATCCGTGAGCAGGAACTGCAGAAAGCCCTCAGCAGGATGGGGCCGGACCTTTCCGCCCGCGAGCGGAAGGTGGTGGAAGCCCTTAGCAAGGGAATCATCAACAAGATCCTGCACACCCCCGTAACCAGGCTGCGGGCTCCCCAGCCCCGTCAGCAACGCCATACGGCGATGAAGGTGATGCAGGATCTGTTCGAACTCCAGGATGGTCAACCCGATGGCTGACCCCAACCCCCCGCCTAATGCTCTCCGGAGCGCCAACGACATTCTGCAACAGTTCAGGAGCATTACACCGCCCCTGCTCTCAGCGACAGCCCCACTCATCTACGGTCAGCCCAATAAGGAAGGGAACTCAGAACAATGAAACGTGTCCTGGCAATCATCCTTGGTGGCGGAGCCGGTACCCGGCTTTATCCCCTCACAAAGACGCGAGCAAAGCCAGCGGTGCCATTGGCTGGCAAGTATCGCTTGATCGATATTCCGATCAGCAATTGCATTAATTCCGAAATCAATAAAATCTACGTTCTCACACAGTTCAATAGTGCCTCGTTGAACCGTCACCTGACGATGACCTACAACCTTTCCGCCGGTTTCGGCCAGGGGTTCGTTGAGGTTCTCGCCGCCCAACAGACCCCCGACAGCCCGAGCTGGTTTGAGGGAACTGCCGATGCTGTCAGGAAGTACCAGTGGCTCTTCCAGGAATGGGATGTGGATCACTACCTGATCCTTTCGGGCGACCAGCTGTACCGCATGGATTACAGCAGGTTTGTCCAGCATCACATCAACACCGGCGCCAATCTCACCGTCGGTGCCCTGCCTGTTGACGCCGCTCAGGCGGAGGGCTTCGGACTGATGCGCACCACCCCCGATGGCCGCATCCGCGAATTCCGGGAGAAGCCCAAGGGGGAGGCCCTTGCCGAAATGCAGGTGGATACCGCCGGTCTTGGCCTGTCAGCCGAGGAGGCGGCCAAGCGGCCCTATCTGGCATCGATGGGAATCTATGTGTTCAGCCGTGAGACTCTCTTTGATCTGTTGAACGGAAACGCCAACGCCACTGATTTTGGTAAGGAAATCATTCCCATTTCGCTGGAGCGCGGCGATGTTCTGCAGAGTTATCTCTTTGATGATTACTGGGAAGACATCGGGACCATCGGTGCGTTCTACGAGGCTAACCTGGCGCTGACGGCCCAGCCCAATCCAGCTTTCTCGTTTTACGACGAGAAGTTCCCCATCTACACGCGTCCCCGCTACCTGCCACCCAGCAAGCTCCAGGATGCCCAGGTCACTGAATCCATCATTGGTGAAGGATCCCTGCTCAAGGCCTGCAGCATCCACCACTGTATTCTTGGAGTCAGGAGCCGAGTGGAGGATGAAGTGGTTCTCCAGGACACCTTGGTGATGGGTGCTGATTATTTCGAATCCTCGGAAGAACGGTTGGTGCTTCGAGAGCGAGGGGGCACACCGATCGGCGTCGGCAAGGGCACCACCGTCAGGCGGGCGATCCTCGACAAGAATGTGCGGATTGGCCGCAACGTCACGATTGTCAACAAAGATCACGTCGAAGAAGCTGATCGCCCCGAGCTCAACTTCTACATCCGCAACGGCATCGTTGTAATTGTCAAGAACGGCACCATCGCTGATGGCACGGTGATCTGAGCAAAGCTAACGAATTGTTGCATCCGGCCCTCCTGGTTGCCGCCCGTCAGGCTCAGTTGAACAGGGCTTGCTGACATGGCAAGCCTTACAAGCTCCGCTTTGATTCAATCCTGGCCACACTGAAGGCAGAGCTTTCAACCCCCCTGCCCCATGAGCAAGGCGCATTTCGGCCTTATTGGACTGGGCGTGATGGGAGAAAACCTTGTGCTCAATGCTGAGCGCAATGGTTACTCCAGCGTCGTCTACAACCGCACCTTCGCCAAAACCCAGGAATTCCTGGCAGGACGGGGGGCGGGAAAGGACATCATTGGTGCTGAGACTCTCGAGGATTTCGTCGCTGCCTTGGAGCGTCCCCGCCGCATCCTGATGATGGTCAAGGCGGGCCAGCCGATCGACGACCTGATCGCCACCATTTCCCCCCTTCTGGATGAAGGTGATCTGCTGATTGATGGCGGCAACTCCCTCTACACCGACACTGAGCGCCGGGTTGCCGAGCTCGAAAGTCGCAGTTTTGGTTACATCGGCATGGGGGTCTCAGGTGGTGCCAAGGGTGCCCTTGAGGGCCCGAGCATGATGCCGGGCGGCACCCGTGCCGCCTACGACGCCATCGAGGGGCTCGTCAGCAAGATGGCCGCCAAGGTCGAGGACGGACCCTGCGTGACGTACATCGGCCCCGGGGGTGCCGGACATTTCGTCAAGACAGTCCACAACGGCATTGAATACGGCATCGAGCAGGTGCTGGCCGAGGCGTACGACCTGATGAAGCGGGTCGGCGGCCTTGACGGCCAGGCCATGGCAGCCGTCCTCGGTGGCTGGAACCAGCTTGAGGTGCTCGGCTCCTTTCTGGTCGAAATCACGGAGGTCTGTCTCGCCACCCGCGACCCCGAAGGCGGCGGCGACCTCGTTGAATTGATCGTCGATTCAGCCGGCCAGAAGGGCACCGGTCTGTGGACGGTGGAGAGCGCCCTGCAGATGGGCGTGCCGGTGCCGACGATCTACGCCGCCCTCAACGCCCGGGTGCTCAGTTCGCTGCGGCCCGAGCGGCTCGCCGCCCAATCCCGGTTGGAAGCCGCCACCGGCGCCAGCTTCGATATCGGCAGCCCGGCCGATGGCATGGCCCCCATGCGCGATGCCTGCGTGCTGGCGGTGATCGCCAGTTATGCCCAGGGCATGGCCCTGCTCGAGCGCGCCTCGGCGCTGCATGACTACCAGCTCGACATGGCGGCCATCGCCCAGATCTGGAAGGGGGGGTGCATCATCCGGGCTCGGCTGCTGCAGCGGATCCAGGATGCCTATAGCGGCGGAGCCAGTCCCGCGAACCTGATGCTCGACCCCTGGTTCCTCGAGCAGATCCGGCAACGCTTGCCTGGCTTGCGCCAGGTGGTGGCCGGCGGCGCCGCTGCTGGGATTCCGCTGCCGTGCTTCAGCAGCAGTCTTGATTACATCAACAGCTACTTCTCAGGGCGCCTCCCTCAGAACCTGGTCCAGGCGATGCGCGATTGCTTCGGGTCCCACACCTACGAGCGTGTCGACCGGTCCGGTAGTTTCCACACTGAGTGGCTGCCATGACCCGTTACCGGCTCCTGGTTGCCAGCGGTCCCGAAGATCTCGCTCGCCAGGCGGCCGAGCAGATCGGCGCCGCCATTGATCTGGCCCTTGATCAACGCGAACGCGCCCAGATCGCTTTGGCCGGTGGTGAAACGCCGCGGGCCGCCTACTGCCAGCTGGCCGAGCTGCGGCTGCCCTGGGATCGGGTGGATGTGTTGCTGGGGGATGAGCGCTGGGTGCCGAGCTCTGACGTTGCCAGCAACGCCCGGATGCTGCGCGAAACCCTGCTGGCGTCCCCACCGGCCAGCAGCGCCTGCTTCCATCCGGTGCCCACCGAGCTGGCCAGTCCGGAACGGAGTGCCCTGGCCTACGCCGATCTGATCAGTCAGCTCTGCCGAGGTACCCCTCCCCGCTTCGATGTTGTTCTGCTGGGCCTCGGTGACGATGGCCACACGGCCTCACTGTTCCCAGGCACTGCCGCACCTTCGGTCACGGATCGCTCTGTGACCCTTGGGGAGGGGAAGGGGCTGCCGCGGATCACCCTCACGGCGCCTGTCCTCTCGGCCGCCGACCACGTGATCTTCCTGGTGAGCGGTGCCGGCAAACATGAGGCCCTGCGGCGCCTGCTGGATGCCGGCGAATCCCCCCAACGCACCCCTGCCCGCCTGGTCTGCCCGCAGACGGTGGTTACGATCCTGGCCGATGGGGCGGCGGCGGGCGACCTGCAGCCAGGCTGAAGCCATGACCGAACCGTTGACAGGGCCGATGAGCGCACCGATGGGCGACCAACTGCCGATCGTTTCTGGTTCAGGCTTCAGCGGTTGGCACGCCCTCAACGACACGATCATGGGCGGCCGCAGCAGTGCCGCCTGCTCCGTGTCAGCCAAGGGTCTGGTGCTGGTCGGCGAAGTGGTCGAGGCCGGCGGCGGTTTCGTCAGCTGCCGCTCCCCGCTTTTCTCGCCACCCCTCGACCTCTCAGCTCATCGTGGCCTGAAGCTGCTGCTGCGGGGCGGCGGCCGTCGATTCAAGCTGGCGATCGCCAGTGCCGACGGCCTGGCAGGTCTGACCGAATTGATCCCCGGGGGCCTGCGCTGGGTCCACGAATTCGCCACTGCTGAAGAAGGCCTCAGTGACGTGGACATTCCCTTCAGCGACCTCAAACCCTCCCTCCGGGCCCAGCCCATGCGCAACCTGCCCTTCGGCAGGCCCTTGCAATTCGATCCGGCCAGGATCAGTCGTCTGCAGCTGCTCCATTCGCGCTTCGGCGACGATGGCGGAGCCAATCCGGGATTCCGGCCAGGCCCCTTCCGACTGGAGTTGCTTGCCATCCATGCCCTGGACTGACGGCCAGCCTGATGCCGAGCGGCCGGAGGACCCAGCTCCTGAAGGCGACCTGACTGTCCCCGCAGTCGATCTGCTGCAGTTGGTGGCCGCCGCCGCTGACCTCTGCCGCAGGCCCCTCAGGCATGGGGTGGTGGTGCTGAACCAGGGCGAGGAGCTGGACCTGCTGCTGCGTCTTGAGACCCGCGATCCCGGCGGGGAACGGCTGCCGGAGCACGATCTGGAACTGGAGATCTACCGCAGTGGCCAGGAGCTCAACCTCACCCTGGCCTGGTTGGTGGATGGGGACCGGCCGATGCTCTGGCAGGGCAGCCACGGCCTCTGGATGGACGGCCAGGGGATGCGCTGCCAGCCTCCAGAGGGCGCCGCCCCCCTCGAGGCGCTGACCAGACGGCTGCGGGCCCTGCTCCTGCCCGGGAGCTGATCAGGGCTGATCGGTGACGGCACCTCTGCTGCTCGAGCTCACCTGCCGGGCGTATTTGCCAAGCACGCCCGTCCGGTAGCGGGGCTCCGGCTTCACCCAGGCTGCCCTTCGGCGACCTAACTCGGCATCGTCCACGTTCAGCTGAATCAGCAGCCGGGTGGCATCCACGGTGATGCTGTCTCCCTCCTGGACCAGGGCAATAGTTCCCCCCACGGCAGCCTCAGGGGCCACGTGGCCCACCACCAGGCCGTAGGAACCGCCGCTGAAACGGCCATCAGTGATCAGGGCGACACTCTCGCCGAGTCCACGTCCGACGATCGCCGAGGTGGGGGAGAGCATTTCACGCATGCCCGGGCCGCCGACGGGGCCCTCATTGCGAACAACGACCACATCTCCGGCCTGGATTCGGCCGTCGAGAATCGCCGTCAGGCAGGTCTCCTCGCTTTCGAACACCCGTGCTGGACCGGTGAGGACCGGAGTTTTCACCCCGCTGATCTTGGCGACACTACCCTCTTCGGCGAGGTTGCCCTTGAGGATGGCCAGGTGGCCCTTGGCATAGAGCGGCCGGGCGAGGGGACGGATCACGTCCTGATCGGCCGGTGGCTCCGAGGGAACATTGGCCAGCAGGTCATGGAGAGTCCTGCCCTCGATGGTGCGGCAGTCGCCGTGAAGCAGACCGGCATCCAGAAGTAGCTTCATCACCTGGGGAATGCCTCCGGCCTGGTGCAGATCCACCGTTACGTAACGGCCGCTGGGCTTGAGGTCGCAGATCACGGGGACGCGCTGACGGATCCGTTCGAAATCATCGATTGAGAGATCGACCCCCGCCGTGCGGGCGATGGCCAGCAGATGCAGCACGGCATTGGTCGAACCACCGACTGCCATGATCACGCTGATCGCATTCTCAAAGGCTTCCCGGGTGAGCAGGTCGAGGGGGCGGATATCGGCCTTGATCGCCTCAACCAATACCTCGGCGCTGCGGGCGGCACTGTCGGCCTTCTCCTGATCCTCTGCGGCCATGGTGGAGCTGTAGGGCAGGCTCAGTCCCAGAGTTTCGATGGCGGAGCTCATCGTGTTGGCGGTGAACATGCCGCCACAGCTGCCGGCTCCCGGGCAGGCATTCTTTTCGATCGCGGTGAGCTGGGCCTCATCAATCCGGCCTGCGGTGACCTGGCCAACGGCTTCAAAAGCGCTGACCACGGTGAGGTCACAGCCGCCCAACTTGCCGGGTTTGATGGTGCCACCGTAGACGAAGATTCCGGGGATGTTCATCCGGGCCATGGCGATCATGGCCGCCGGCATGTTCTTGTCACAGCCGCCGACCGCCAAAACCCCATCCATGCTCTGGCCGTTGCAGGCGGTTTCGATCGCATCGGCAATCACCTCGCGGGAAACCAGGGAATACTTCATGCCCTCGGTGCCCATTGAGATGCCATCGCTCACCGTGATGGTGCCGAACGTCTGGGGCATCGCCCCGGCAGCCAGGGCGGCCTCCTCGGCCCGGCGGCTGAGGTCGTTGAGCCCGATATTGCACGGTGTGATCGTGCTGTAGCCGTTGGCAATGCCGATGATCGGCTTGCCAAAGTCGGCATCGCTGAAGCCCACCGCGCGCAACATGGCCCGGTTGGGGGAGCGTTGGATGCCCTTGGTGATGGCGTCGGAGCGCAGCATGGCCGGCGGCAGGACTGGTTTAAGCAACCTACCGGCCGACCAGCCGGCCCAGCCTGCCTGCAGGCCCCAGGCCTGAGCTGCCCGCCGGGCAATGGATGCTCAGGCCTGGGGCTGGAGCAGCTCCAGTTGGCGACGCACGTCTTCGATGGCCAGATTCAGCTGATGCACTTTGTCGTGCAGGCGGCGGTCAGCGGCAGTGGCTTCGGCAGGTTGCCCTGCGCTCAGCTTGCCGTCATGGTCTGCGATTTCCGGGGAGCCCCCCTGGAGCCTGGAGAGGCGAAGCAGCCGTTGCTCCCGTTCCTGGAACTGGCGGCGCTCGGCCTCATGGCGCAACCACCAGGCGAAGCCGACGGCACCGAGAACGGCACCGGTGATGGCACCGGCCAGCACGGCGCTGCCGCTGGAGCCGTAATGATCCCTGGAGTCAGCCATGGCGGAAGGGGCGTCGCAGAAAGCCTAGGCAGCGGGCCGGCGGATCAGCCAAAGAAAGAGGGCCGGCACAGCCTCAATCGGGGGATCTGCCGTAGAGCCTGGCGGCGGCATCGCCAAATCCGGGCACGACTCGCCCGCCCGGATCCAGCTCGGCATCGATGCAGGCTGCATAGATCGTGAGATCTTCGAAACGCTCCCCCACGGCCTTGAGGCCCGGCGCGGCGGCCACGCTGGTGACCACCCTGAGGCGGCGGCCGCTCACCCCCAACTGCCCCAGCCGCTCCAGCAGGCAGATCAGCGTCGTTCCACTGGCCAGCACCGGCAGGAAGATCAGCACCCCCATCGACGGGGGGATCATGGCGGGAAGATCATCCAGATACCAGTGGGGGATGCCCTGGGGGCCCTCCCTGGCGATGCCGACGTGGGCCACCTGGGCGTGGGGCATCACGGTCTGGGCGCCCTGCCAGAGGCCCAGCCCACCGCGCAGCACGGGAATCGCCAGGACAGGGATCTCCGGGTCAATCACAATCCCCTCACTGCCCGCCAGCGGCGTCTCCACCTGCACCTGCCGCTGCGGCAGCCAGTCGCGCAGAGCCTCATAGGTGAGCCATCGCCCCAGTTCGGCCATGGCGGTGGCGAACAGCGGGGATGGGGTGTGGCGGTCACGCAGCAGTGTCAGCCAGTGACCGATCAGGGGATGGGGTGGCACCACCACCCGCAGGGACATGCCCATACCTGCCATAACTTGATGGTTCAGCGTAGTGGTGGCTCCATGGCGGATCAAAGGGCGGTTCCCAGGAAACCGGCTTCAGCTCTGCTCGCCCTGTTCGGGCTGCTCCTGAGCTGGAGCCTCCTGATCCTCCCCGGGGTACCGCCCGCCCTGGCGATCACCGCCCCGGAACTGCGCAGCCAGCGCAGCTTGCAGGAGCTGAACCCCGACATGCATGGCCGCAATCTGCAGCAACAGGAATTTCTCAAGGCCGATCTCCAGGGATTCGATCTGCATGAAGCCGACCTGAGGGGTGCTGTCTTCAACTCCACGAACCTCCGCCAGAGCGATCTGCGGGGGGCTGACCTCGGTGATGTGGTGGCCTATGCGAGCCGCTTCGACGATGCCGATCTCTCCGGTGCGCGGCTTGTCAATGCCATGTTGATGCAAAGTCATTTCAAGGGGGCAAAGATTGATGGGGCCGATTTCAGCGATGCCGTGCTTGATCTGCCCGAACAGAAGGCCCTCTGTTCCAGGGCTAGCGGCACCAATCCGATCACGGGCATATCCACCAGGGATAGCCTTGGTTGCCGCTGACGATTGACGAGCTGGCCCCCTGCCCATCCACGGCCTTGAAAAGCCTGAACCCCCGCCGAATCCAAGGGCCAGGCCCACTCGCTCTGCTGGGGCTGATCAGCGCCTCCCTTCTGGTGCTGTTCGCCAATCAGGTGCATGCCAACCACCTGACAGTCCTGTTCAAACTGCAGCCCAGTTCTTCGCTCGGCCTGCTCACCGGCCTGCTGCACCCTCTGATCGATCCCGATCACCTGCTTTTTCTGCTGGCCCTCTCCCTGGTGGGACTGAGACAGCCACTGCCCTGGTTGGTGGCCCTGCTGGCGGTGGCCACGGCCGGGAGCATGGTGGGTCTTTGCCTGCAGGACTCTCCAGATTGGCTTGCCACCATTTCGTTCACCTTGGTGATCGAAGCGCTGGTGCTATTGAAGTGGCTGCCGCGCGCTTTCCTGCTGCCGGCCTTCGCCCTGAACGGTTGTCTGTTGAGCAGCAGTGTTGTGGGGTGGAGCAACGTTTCGATCAGCGCGTTCATCATCGGCCTGATGCTCAGCCAGGCGGGCATGCTGTTCATCTCCCTCACCCTGCTGAGTCGCCTGTCCGCCAACCTGGCTGAATGGGTGAAACAGCTTCTCGCCATCGGCCTTCTGGCCTGTGGTCTGGTCTGGACCTACGCAAGCCTTGTGACATGAGCAACGCCTCCCCGATCCGTCTGCCGGTCACCGTGGTGACTGGATTCCTTGGCGCCGGTAAGACCACGCTGCTGCGCCATCTGCTGCTGACCAGCGGCCAGCGGCTGGCGGTGCTGGTCAATGAATTCGGCGAGGTGGGGATCGACGGGGATCTGATCGCCAGCTGTGGTTTCTGTCCGGAAGAGGAACTGGAGGGGCGGCTGGTGGAGCTGGCCAACGGCTGCCTCTGCTGCACCGTGCAGGACGACTTCCTGCCGACGATGGAAAAGCTGCTGGAAAAAGCCGATCAGCTGGACGGGATCGTTGTCGAAACCAGTGGTCTTGCCCTGCCGGCCCCCCTGGTGGCGGCCTTCGGCTGGCCGGCGGTGCGCACCCGCACCCGCATCCACGGCGTTGTGACGGTGGTGGACGGCGAAGCCCTTGCCAGCGGCCATGTGGTGGGGGACGCCGAGGCCGTCGAGCAGCAGCGCCGCGCCGACCCCAGTCTGGATCACCTCAATGCCCTCGAAGATCTGTTCGAGGACCAGCTTGTGGCCGCTGATCTGGTGATGGTCAGCCGTGCCGATCGGCTCACGAGCGACCAGCTTGCCGAGGTGATCGCGGGACTGCGCTCGCGGACGGGGGCTGGTATCCCGATCCTGCCCATGGCCCGCGGCGCCGTGGATGCCCAGGTGCTGCTGGGCGGGCGGATCCGTCAGGGGCCTGCAGCTACGGAGCATGGCCACCAACCCGGCCACGACCACCATGGCGACCACGACCACGACCACCATGGCGACCACGACCACGACCATGATCACGATCACGATCACGATCACGATCATGGCCATGTGGCGGTGGAGTCGCTCGTGGTGCGGCGGGAGGGCGACTGGAGCCGCCCCGGTTTGGAGCGATCCCTGACGGCCCTGTTGAGCCAGCTGCCCGTGCTGCGGCTCAAAGGCCGGCTCCACCAGCAGGGCAAACGACTTCCCCTGCAGATTCAGGCTGTCGGTCCCCGGCTCGAATGTTGGTATGAGGCCGATGGCGCCACAGCCAGCATGCAGGAGAGGCCGGCAGGGCTGGAGCTGGTGGCCCTGGTGGCCGCCGCCGACAGCGACCGGGTCAGGGAGGCCCTGACAAACCTGGTGGCCGCCTGAGCCTGGACTGACTGACAGCCAGCCGAACAACGACCGACGGCAGCCGGATGGCTGTCCAGCCATGGATGGCCTCCGAGCCAGCTCGGGCAGCCCTCAGTCCAGGGGGATGTCGCCCCTGGCGCACACTCCATCCCAGCAGAGACTGGCGTCTTCGCCCCAGCGGCTGTCGACCTGGCGCCAGTCGCCTTTCCCCTGCTGCATCGTGACCTGGCCGCGACCGTCGTGGCGGAATTCCAGTCTCTGGTCGCCGATCAGCAACCACCAGTGGGAGCCCACCCGCTCCACCTGCATCTGGCAAGGCTGCCAGGCGCCTCCGGCCAAACGGCACTGCAGGGCCACCGTGCCTCGCCGATCGGCATCCGGTGCCGCTTCGGCCCGCATGGACTGGCTTGACACCAGCGTCAGCAGGGTCTGAACCACGAAGAGACCGGCCAGGATGGGGCCATGGGCCAGAGATGGCAGGCGGCCGGCGTTGGCCACGGCGCTGGATGCGGAGGTTCCATTGCCAACCTGACCATCCCCGGCGGTGGCGGGAAGTCGGGCTGCCAAGATTTAACAAACGCCATTCACCCCGGTGCCCCTCTTCAACGCCCGCGTGCAGGTGTCACTGCGACCATCCGTTCTTGATCCCGCCGGGGAAGCCACCCGCGCTGCCGCCAGTCGGCTTGGGGTCAGCGGTGTGCAGCGGCTGAGGATCGGCAAGGCGATCGAAGTGGATCTCGAGGCCCCCGACCGGGCCACCGCCCAGGCCCAGCTGGAACTTCTTTCCAATCGCCTGCTGGCCAACCCGGTGATCGAGGACTGGCAGCTTGAACTCCACGAGGCCGGCTGAGCGGCATGAGCACGACGATCGGCATTGTGGTGTTTCCGGGGTCCAACTGTGACCGCGACGTCCGCTGGGCCCTGGAGGGGTGCCTGGGGTTGCCCACCCGTTTTCTTTGGCATGAGGAGCGCGACCTCGGCGGTATCGGCGCCGTGGTGCTCCCCGGTGGCTTCAGTTACGGCGATTACCTCCGCTGCGGGGCGATCGCCCGCTTTGCTCCGGTGCTGGAGGCAGTCCGGGAGTTTGCCCAGGCAGGCGGGCCGGTACTCGGAATCTGCAACGGCTTCCAGGTGCTCACGGAGATGGGTCTGCTGCCAGGTGCCTTGGTCCGCAACAGCGGCCTGCATTTTCTCTGTGAACCGACGGCTCTGGAGGTCAGCCCCGGCGGCTGTCACTGGCTGAAGGGCTATGGCCAGGGGGAGCGGATCAACTTGCCGATCGCCCATGGAGAAGGGCGCTATCAGGCGGGTCCCGACGAACTGCGCCGCCTCGCTGACGAGGGCTCCATCGTGCTTCGCTACGGGGCCAATCCCAACGGCTCAAGGGGGGATGTGGCCGGCCTCTGCAACAAAGCTGGCAATGTTCTCGGGCTGATGCCCCACCCGGAACGAGCCTGTGACCCAGCCACGGGTGGGCTGGATGGCCGCCGCTTGCTCGCCGCGGCCCTGGGCTGAAGCAAGGCCGGGGCCCAGGACGCGCACACCGGCCGAAGGCCCATAAAAAAGCCCCAGGAGAGCTTGGCAAAGCTCCCTGGGGCCCTGTGCAGCACGTGATTGCGGGCTCAGTTGACGGCGGCGAAGAATTCCTTGCTCTTGACGGGGTCGGGATTCATGGTTTTTTCGCCGGGGGTCCAGTTGGCCGGGCAGACCTCATCGGGATGGGATTGCACGTACTGGAAGGCCTGCAGAACCCGCAGGGTCTCTTCAACGTTGCGGCCGACCGGCAGATTGTTGATGGTGCTGTGGCAGATCACACCATCGGGATCGATGATGAACAGGCCGCGCAGGGCAATACCGGCCTCCTCATCGAGAACTTCGAAGGCCTTGGCGATCTCCTTCTTGAGATCGGCGACCAGCGGATAGGCGATATCGCCGAGACCACCGTTCTTGCGGTCGGTCTGCACCCAGGCGAGATGGCTGAACTGGCTATCGACGGAAACGCCGAGCACTTCGGTGTTCTTGCTTGAGAAATCGGCGTAACGGTCGGAGAAAGCCGTGATCTCGGTGGGGCAGACGAACGTGAAGTCGAGCGGATAGAAGAACAGCACCACGTACTTGCCGCGGTAGCTGGAGAGGGTGATGTCCTTGAATTCCTGGTCCACCACTGCGGTGGCGGTGAAGTCGGGAGCCGGCAGACCAACGAGCCTGGACATGGCGGAGAGGCGAGGAAATGGGTGCGTTGCCAAGAGGATCGAAAACGGACGAGCCAGGCGCCAATGGCTGCAGGCCGTAGTCGGATCGAGTACCAGTTGGAACCATTACAACCTATCACAGATGGCCGGCGCCCCGGGGCCATAGGCTGGCTTCAGCCATAACCGCCATGAGATGAGCTGGGATCCTGCTGTCCTGCGCAAGTTCAACACAACCGGCCATTTCCGGCTGCTCAACCAGCTTCGCTCCGAGCTCAAGGGAAATCCCCTGATCAGGCCCAAGGATGGGGAGACCGTGGGTGCGGCGAACCGTAGCCGCAGCCTCACCAGGGCCCTGGAGGTGCGGGCCCAGAACGGCCCCTCCACCCGGCCACGCCGGGCGCCCCTGGCCGGGGCGGCCTCCCTGGCTGCACCGGTGGTTGTGACCGCCGACAGCGCCGCGGCAGCCTCCACCTTCCGCGATCGCCTCAGCGCCATCGACATGCGCTGATCGCTGGGCCCATGGGCTCAGCCTCCACGGGGTGGTGCTTGCTTCGCCTCGGGGCTGACGATCACCAATCCCCGGGCGCGACCCGACTGGATATCGAGGGTTCGCATCGACCGCCAGAGATCGGCCAGGGGGATCCAGGCCGCCGGGAAGCGGTAGCGGGCCACATCCAGCAGCAGCACGGAGTCGGACGGGGCATGGTACGCGCCAACCGGTGAAATGTGGCCACCACGCCCCTGGCCAAGGGCGGAGCGCTCCACGTTGACGATCAACCGGTCCGACGGGTCGGCCAGGCTGCGAACCATCAGGCTGCGCAACGCAGCCAGGCTCAACTGGTCGCCATGCAGACGTCGCACCGTTACCCCCAGGGCCGCCAGCAACTGATCCAGCTCCGCCAGGGTCATGCCGCGGCGTGCCACCAGCGCGGCAGTGAGGGGCGAACGACCGGCGGCGGCTTGTAGCAGATTCTCCTGGGTCCAATAGCGATAGCTGCCAAGCCCTGCCGCCGGCGGAGGCGGCACCGACAGGCTGTTGAGCACCATCGTGGCGCTGGCCACCCCGCAGTAGGCCAGGTTCGCCTGGGTGAGGAAGGTCTGGGCCAGGGGGCCGTAATCCGTCCTGGCACCACTCTCGATCAGGCGCTGGAACCCCAGGGGGTCCTGCAGGGGCAGGGGCTTTAGGACCGGCAGGGGGGCGGCCAGCGCCGTTCCGGCCAACAACGCTGCGGACACGGCCGCCAGGGCGATGGTCCGGTTCGCCGCTGCCAGCAGGAAGCTGCGTGGGGAGGCGGCGCGGAAAGCCTTCCTGGGGCCGATTCTGGGCGAAGAAGAGAGGGGCAAGTGCAACGCCAACGCAACCAGAATCACAAGTGAGAAAGACCAGGCAGGGCTGAAAGCCAAAAAGCCGCCAAATTGGCGGCAAGATTGATAATCAGAGGAACTGATCTCTGATGCAAAATGGCTCGGGGGAGACTTGAACTCCCGACCTTGGGGTTATGAATCCCACGCTCTAACCAGCTGAGCTACCGAGCCGATTCGCCGATTGTAGACGATGGCCAGGAAGCCCCAAGGGGGCTCAAGCTTTTGGTGGCAGCATCTGAAGCGGGTTGATGGCTCCGCCGCCGGGGGGGTGAATCTCAAAGTGGAGGTGGGGGCCGGTGCTGCGTCCGGTGCTGCCCATCTGACTGATTTGCTGACCCTGCTGTACAAGGTCGCCTTCGCGAACCATCAGCGCACTGTTGTGGGCGTAACGGCTCATGCTGCCGTCCTCGTGGGTGATCTCCACGAGATACCCATAACCGCCGTCATGCCAGCCAGCAAACGTGACTCGGCCGCTCTGGGCCGCCACGATCGGCGTGCCGACGTTGTTGGCCACATCGATGCCCTTGTGCATCCGGCCCCAGCGCCAGCCATAGCCCGAGGTGAAAACCCCCTTGGCGGGCCAGACCCAACCGGCCGCGAGGGTGCGTCCATCGAAACGGCCAGGTTGACCCCCTTCAGGAAACTGGGGGGTTTCGGGCCAGCTCAATCCGCCACTGCCAACGGGTGTCAGGCCAAGCAGCAGGCGTGTGCGACCAGGACCGGCCTGGGCCACGCGGATTTGGGTTCCCGCCACCAGGCGGGCCGCATCAAGGCCCGGGTTGAGTCGGAGCAGGTCGTTGGGGGTGAGGCCGTGGCGTTGGGCCAGCTTCAGCAGGGTGTCGCCGAACTGGATGAAGGCGGGTCGGCTGGAGACTGGCTCGGAAGCAGCGGCCTGGGGGCGCTTTTCGGTCGGATCAGCTGCAGCGATGAGGGCCGCAGGGGCAGGGATAGCTGACAGCGCCTGCTGATCTTCCTCAAGAAGGGCCGTGCTGAGGGCTTCGTCTGCGGCCATATGGCGCAGGCCCTCGGTGGCCACGGCTCCCACCAGTGGAACCACTGCAGGAGCTCCCAGCAGCAGGGGAATGATGAATTTCAAACTCAAAGGCTTCATGCAGGTTCACCCGTTGGACAAAACCCGGTAGAGAAGCCGACATCTCCGGGTCGGGGTGAGAGTAACCCGATGAACGATTTGAGGCAAGGTTGCTCAGGCACACCCCGGCGAGGCGGCCTGGCGCAGGGCCTCGAACAGAACCACCCCCACCGCCACCGACAGGTTGAGGCTGCGTACCCCGCTTCCATCCGCGGAATCCCTTGCAGCACAGGCCATGGGAATGGTCAGCAGCTCTGAAGCGGCCGCCTGTTGCGGGCTCGGCAGGCCTTCCGTTTCCCTTCCGAACAGCAGCCAGTCGCTGTCGTGGAATCCGAACTCCGTGTAGGGCTTACTCGCATGGCTGCTCATGGCCACCAACCGTCCGCCCAACCGCTGTTGGCAGGCGAGAAACGCCGTCCAGTCGCGGTGGCGGTGCAGCCGCACCCAGGGCCAGTAGTCCAGGCCCGCCCGGCGGAGCTGGCGGTCATTGATCTCAAAACCGAGGGGCTCGACCAGGTGCAGCTCGGTGCCGGTAGCGGCACAGGTGCGAGCCACATTGCCGGTGTTGGGTGGGATCTGGGGCTGGAACAGAACGACTCGGGGCATCGCTCAGACCGCTGGAATCGGCAGGCTGATGCTGAATAGATCAATGGCTCGCCCCTGCAGCACCAGCCAGGAGCGATCGGCCTTATGGGCTAATTGCTGTTGGAGGGCACCGAGCCGGTCCCGGAATCGCCCGCCGATGGCGGTGGCTGGGATCACCCCCCAGCCACATTCCTCACATACCAGCAACACGGCCGCCCTGCAGGCCGTGATGGCCGTCTCCAGGCTGCTGCACTGCTGCTCCCATGCCGGTGCATCTAGATCCAGGTGGGCTGCGACCCAGGTGCCGAGCGAATCCACGAGGGCCAGCTGCTCGCCGTGCAGCTGCGCCAGGGTAGGCACCAATGCCCCGCCCACCTCGAGGCATGGCCAATCGGCCGGGCGGCGGCGGCGATGCAGCTCCAGCCGTTGTTGCCAAGCGACGTCGTCGGCCAGGTCGGGCCCGGTGGCCACATAGACCACGGCCAGGCCACTGGTGCCGGCCAGATGCTCGGCCCAGCGGCTCTTGCCGCTGCGGGCCGGACCGCTGACCAGGGTGAGCGACCTCGGCGTGATCGGTACGCAAGCCGGGAGAATGGCAAGCGGATGGGGGAGATCAGCCGCCACCGTTCATGTTGCGCAGGGTGGCAACGGACGAGGGCGAAACACGGTTGAGGTAGCGGAAGATCCAGTATTTGAAGATCGTGGCAAGCACCACCGGGAAGGTGGCGATGAACAACATGATGAAATTCTCTTTGGCGGGCACACCGAGGTGGTGGGCAATGCCGTCGAGAAGGACGGTCCAGCCTTCGGGGCTATGAAAGCCAACAAAAATATCAGTGAAGAGGATAATTGAAAAGGCCTTGGCGCTGTCACTCAGGCCATAGACCAGTTCATCGAGAAATCCCCTGAAGACCTGGAGATCCCGACGACCGAGAATGCAGACCACGGCAAAAGAAGCCAGGGCAAGAATATCAGCCATCACGTTCTTGACGGCGTGGGTGCTGTACTCGTCGGCCTCCTCCTTCAATTCCTTGGCCCGTTCAGATAACATCTCCTTCATCTGCTCACGGCTGGGGGGATCTTCCCCCTTGAGCAAGGCATCAAACTCAAGTTCCCCCTGATAGATCCTTAATTTCTCCACCGCTTTCTCCTCCAGCATCGGCCTTGGGTAGGAGAGGAAGGCACTGTCCGGAGCCAGACGATCCACCACGGGAGAAGCCAGGTAGGTCCGGGTGACCTGTTGGACGAGCACCGGCACCAGGATCAGCAGGAGCAGGATCCGCAGCGACACCAGGGTGGAATCACGGCGGCGGCGGAAGCCGGCTACCACGCTGGCTTCCGCCTCCGGATCGAGCTGACGACGAACCTGATCGACGACACCGATCAGGCTGCGGGGCAGCACATCAGGCGAGCGGCTGAGGGCCGGCATGCTGGTACGGGATCCTTCGTAACGGCTCGTCACCGTTTCGATCAGTTGCAGCTGGCGAAGTTCCTGGCCCGCCAGCTCCTGGCGGTAGGGCGTGATCGATTCCAGCGACTGCTGACACACCTGCAGGGCAGCCCGGAAGCGGCGCAGCAACTGGGCCTGCATGGCCCGGGGCAGCCTTAGCTCAAGATCGGGCCGTACGGGCCTGTCGTTGTAGTGCTCAAGCTCGATGCTCTGGATCTGGAGAGCGGCTTCATAGCCTCTTTCGAGATCATGGCTCAGATCAATGGAGCTGGCGCGGCCGAATGCGCCCATCCAGTTAGTCAGTCCCATGGAGTCATCAGCAATGCGGGCTCAAAAAACGTTCAACGGGAAAACACCCACCAGGTGACCATCGGAACGACCGAACCGATGACGAGCAGCACGATCACCCAGGTGAAGGCGTTGCTGCTGGCGGTTTCCTCGCGGCTGGGAATGTTGCTGGCTACCGCAGGAACCTGCTCCACGAGAGGTTCACCAGGATCCTCTCCACCCTGCAGTACGGCTTCAAGGCGCGTGAGGCCATCGAGGGCGGCCTGGCGATAGCGGTCGCCTTCCCGCAGCGGCATCGCCATGGTGGTCCTGGCGGTGCTGCGCAGCAGCTCGGCCGGCAACTGACGTTGCAGGGCCGGGGCTGCCGCCACGGCGGTGGCCTTTGTCTGGGTGTCGATCAGCAGCAGCAACAGCGGCAGCGAGGCGCCCTCGCTGGCGGGGCGGCTCCAGCGTTCGAGCAGTTGGTTGGCAAGATCGTCGAGGCTGAGGCCGTAATCGAGCCGGTTCACGGTGATCAGGCGGGCGTCTACCCGTTCGGCAGAAAAGCCCTCCAGGCTCTTCTCGATCTCACCGCTGCCGGCGCGGCTGAGCACATCGGCCCGATCGAGCAGGTGGGCACTCGGAGCCTGGGGAGGCAGATCATTCACAGACTGGGCCCAGGCGGATGCCATGGGGCCTGCGAGCGTCAGAAAGGCAACCAGAACCAGGCTGACCAGGCTGGCCCCGAGCGAAAACAGCCAATGAAGGGGGCGGTGGCGGGGACGCGGTTCAGGCAGCGGGGCGGACACGCGGATCGATGCAGAAGGGGAATCGCCTGCCAGTCTGCCCCTAGCTGGCGAGGCTGTCGCGGTTGAGGACGGCAATCACATCGAGAATCACGGCGCTGCGCTCAGACGGAATCGTCATCTGTTGGGCCAGCCTGTTCAGAAATTCCAGCTCCACGGACTGCACAACCCGATCGCAGTGCACCAGCTGGGCGGCCATGGCCAGGGCCGTTTCCTGCTGTTGAACATTCAGCGTGGGGATCGCTTCGCTGGCGAGGGCCTGCCAGCCCTCCTGCCGCAGTCGGGTCAACAATCCGTCAAACAGGCTGCCCATACTGGCCGCACTGGCGGTGCGAAAGGGGCTGCGGGCCTCCAGCTGGGTGCGCAGGGCATGGGCTTCGTCCTTGTCGAGTGCCCCATCACAAGCGACAGCCACAAGAGCAATGGCGGCAAAGGCCTCACTGGGGGTCATGGCGTTCATGCAGATGATTCCATTGCAGCAACAGTTCGTCGCTCCGGCATCCTGAGGCTGTCCGACCGGCCCCAGCCATGGCACTTCCAGCCGCCGCCCGCATCGCCGTCAGTGCTGGTGGCCTCGGTCTGGTTCTCACCGTTCTCAACCAGCTGACAGCGCCGGAGTTGGCTACGGGACCGGATCCCGCCCTGGAGCGGGCTGCCGTGCTTGCCAGCATCCTGGCGGTGGTGTTGATCCTGGTGGGTCTGCTCTGGGAGCGGGTGCAGCCTGCCGAGGCCGGTCGGGCGCCCCTGCACGGGCGTGAGGGCCTGGAGCTGGAGCCCCTGCTACCGCAGCCATTGGCCCGGGAGCTGGCCTGGGGAAGCACCATGCTGCTCACCGCCACCCCTGCCGCTGTGCTGCTGCTGCAGTGGGGCGGGCAGACGCTGCTTCGGCGCGGGCTGCTCCAGGAGAGCACCTTCAGTGGTGGTGCGATCTGCGGGCGGGCCCAGCAGCAGGGCAAGGCGATCTCGCTGGTGGATCTGCGGCTCTATCCAGGTCGCGATGAGTTCGACACGCTGCTGAGCGATCTGCCGGCCGTGGTGGTGCAGCCGCTGGGGGAACGGGGGCTGCTGCTGCTGGGAGGCTGGTCAGCGCGCTGCTTCAGCCGCAGTGATCTGCGCTGGATCGAGGGTTGGGCCGCCCGGCTCACAGACGAATGGGGTCCGGCTTTGGACGGGCTGGTGCCGGTGGCTGGGTCGGCCGCTGCTTCACCCGGAACTGGCTGACCACCTTCGAGCCGGGAGCGGTGAACACGACCATCCCGTTATCCCCGAGCCGGCCTTCCAGACGGCTACCCCGGGTGCTCTGGTGGTTGGCACTGCGGTTGTAGAGCACGTGTCCCTCGGCTAGAAAGGTTCCGGTGCTCCAGTTGAGGCGGCAGAGATCGGCCTCCAGGCGCTCGCCTGGCCGCAGCAACTGACAGGTGGGAGCCAGGGTCTCCATCGTGGTGGTTGCCACGTCGATGGCGAGGCCGCGGGCCTGCAACTCCGTTCGCTGGCTCGGGTCGTTCAGCCGCACCGGTGCCATCAGAGAAAGCCGCCTTTGCAGGGTGTTGCCCTCCAGTGCCGCAGCCGAGAGGGTCTGGAGCGGGCCTGCCCCAGCGGCGGCACCTGCCACCGCCCCTGCAATCGAACGGCGGCCCCGCACCGGCCCGGCCGCCCTGAGCGCGCCGCTATCCAGTTGCCAGTCCGCCGAGGCCACATCCAGCAGCACCTCAGGTCCAGGGGGGGTGGGTAGCAGGGGATTGTGGGCCTGCCTGCGCCATTGCAGTTGGGTGCGACCCCTCAGTTCCAGCCGTTGGCGATCCAGCAGAAAGCGGGCCCGCCGGGCCAGCACCCGGCTGTGCTGGTCCTGGGCGCTGGGGTGCCGATCGATTTCCATCAGCTGCTGTTGTGGCAGCCAGCGCACCCGGCTGGCCCGCAGGACCAGCGGCTCCGGGCCGAGGCGCTGCACTTCGATCGTGCCCTCCAGCAACACCACCTGGCCGTCATTGATGACCGTGCCACTAGTGGCCGCCAGCCGGTAGAGGGGTTTGCCCCGGAAATAGATCTCCCCCCGGGGCTCGATCGCCCGCGCCAGGTGGCGGCGGATGTCGTAGCGGGCCTCAGGACTGGTCAATCGCCAGCCGGAACGGCCGTTCTGCGCCTGCTGATGCAGATCGAGGGCGCGGAAGATGAAGGGGGGGGTGCTCTCCTGCCGCTGGCCGGTCTGGGGACGGCAGCCCAGCAGCAGGCCGGGGAGCGCGACCAGCTGCCAGAGGCGATCCAACCGAAAGTGGTTTGGCCTCACAGCGGTCCGTCCAGCTCCAGGCGCTGCAGCACCGGCACCGGTTCCGGCAGGAGCGTGCCGGGCTCAAGCCCCCCCCAGCGGCGGGCCGCCGCCCAGGCCCCGGGGTCGGCGCCGGCGTCACTGCTGATCACGGGCTGATCGAGTTGCTGCAGCATGCGGGCCGAGAGATCCGGCAGCAGTGGCGTCAGCAAGACCGCCACCCAGCGGCACGTTTCAAGCACGCCATAGAGATCGGCGGCGACCGCCTCGCGCTGATCGGGCTGCTTCATCAGCTTCCAGGGGGCCCGCTCGTTGAGATAGCCATTGGCCTGCACCGCCAGCTGCAGGATCGCTTCGGCGGCCCCACGAAAATCCAGGCCGTTCATCGCCTGATCGAAGCGGAGGGCGAGGGCCTCGGCCGCCAGCGCCAGCGCGTCGCCTTGAGCAGGCGCCAGCGGAGGAACCGGCACGGCACCGTCGAACCATTTTCGGGCCATGGAAGAGGTGCGATTCAGCAGATTGCCGATTGTGTTGGCGAGATCGTTGTTGACAAGATCGCTGAAGCGTTGCTGCTGGAAGTCGCCATCCTCGCCAAAGGGAATGTCGCGCAGAAGATACCAGCGCACGGCATCATTCCCGCAGCGCTCCAGCAGCACCAATGGGTCAAGGACGTTTCCCAGGGATTTGCCCATCTTCTGGCCCTCCCGGGTGAGAAAGCCATGGCCGAACACCTGACGCGGCAGGTCGAGGCCGGCCGACATCAACATCGCCGGCCAGAAGACTGCATGAAAACGCAGGATGTCCTTGCCGATCACGTGCAGATCGGCGGGCCAGCCCCGGCGGATGGCCTGGTCGAGATCGGCTTCGTCTTCAGGGGCAAGCAGGGCGGTGATGTAGCCCAGCAGGGCGTCGAACCAGACGTAGAAGGTGTGGCCCTCGTGGCCTGGAACGGGAATCCCCCAGGGCAGATCCACCCGGGAGATCGAGAAGTCCTTCAGCCCTGAAGCCACGAAGTTCTGCACCTCCTTCTGGCGGGAGGCCGGGGAAATGAAACCAGGGGTGGCCACCAGCTCCTCGATCTGCTTCTGATAGCGGGAGAGACGGAAGAAAAGATTCATCTCGTCACGCCATTCCAGGGGGCGCTGGTGGATGGAACAACCAGGGGCCGTGGCATGCTCAGGGTCGTCCTTGAATTCCTCACAGGCAACGCAATACCAGCCGCGTTGTCGCCCTTCAATGATGTCGCCGCTGGCTTCAACGCGGGAGAAGAACTGCTCGACGATGCTCCGGTGGCGGGGATCGCTGGTGCGAATGAAGCGGTCGTTGCTGATCTGCCAGCGCTGCCAGAGTTCCCGATAGCCCTGGCTCACCCTGTCGCAATGGGCCAGAGGTGAGAGGCCGGCGGCCTCGGCGGTGCGTTGAATCTTCAGGCCATGCTCATCACATCCGGTGATGAAGATGACCTCTTCCCCCCGCAGCCGGCGGTAGCGGGCAATCGCATCACAGGCGAGGGTCGTATAGGTGCTGCCGAGGTGGGCGCGGTCGTTGACGTAATAGAGCGGAGTGGTAAGAGTGAAGACCATCGACAGGGGACGGGGCGGGCGGCAGGGTGGATGAAGCCGGTGCCGGCCGCCGGGGGCAGCGGTGCCGGGGCTGGACTCCACTCCCCAGTCATGGCTGGATCTTACCGAGCCCCGACAGACTCACCGCCGGGCTGGATCATGGGTGGGGTCAGGCCGATCAGCACGGTGAACGATGTGAGCGCAGAGATCCCCACCGAGGTGCTGGTCTGGGGCGGGGGCACGGGCGGGGTGGCCGCGGCCCTGCAGGCCGCCCGCTCCGGGGCCCAGACCGTGCTACTGACGCCGGGCCCCTGGCTGGGAGGCATGGTCAGTGCCGCGGGGGTCTGCGCGCCCGATGGCAATGAACTCACCCCCTGGCAGACGGGGCTGTGGGGGGCGTTGCTCAGGGAACTCGCCATGCGCGAGCCTGGCGGCCTGGACCACAACTGGGTGAGCTGTTTCGGCTACCGGCCAGCCACCGCCGAGGCGATCCTGCGGCAGTGGCTGGCAGCCGAACCGTTGCTGCGCTGGTGTCCGAACTGCCGCCTGCTCGAAATCGGGGTTGACCGGGGCCGGATCGGGCGACTGGTCTGTGAACAAGGGAGCCAGACCCTGATCCTCCGGCCCAGGATTGTGATCGACGGCAGCGACCGCGGTGACCTGCTGCCCCTGGCCGGGGCCGGCTTCCGGCTGGGCTGGGAAGCCCGGGAACGCTGGGGGGAGCCCAGTGCCCCGGCCCAGGCGGAGCTGGAAAGCAACCCGTTCTTCCAGCGGCAGCCGGTCCAATCCCCCACCTGGGTGGTGATGGGCCGGTTGGAGCCGGACCAAGTGCCACCGGCGCCGCCCACGTCAGCAGAAGGCTCAGAACCATCACTGGCAGCTGGGCCGGCGTCATTGCCGGCTCCTTTTGCGGCAGCCACCGCGGCCTTCGGCCTGGAGAAGACCCTCAGCTACGGCCGCCTGCCCGGTGGGCTGGTGATGCTGAACTGGCCCCTGGCAGGCAACGACTGGCACGACGACCTCGGCCGGGCCTTCGGAGCGGATCCCAGCGGTCGGGATCGGCCCGATCCGGCCGCCGAAACCCAGCTGGAGGCTGAGATGCAGCGGCACAGCCGCGCCTTTGCAGCCGCCCTGGAGCAGGCAAGCGGTGGCCGGCTGCAACGCGGTGCCTGCTTCCCCAGCCGGGAGCAGGCCCTGCAAGGAGAGCTCCATGGCAGCTCCGATTGCGCCCTGATGCCCTACTGGCGGGAGGGCCGCCGCCTGGTGGGGCTGGATCTTGTGATCGAGCAGCAGCTGTTGCCGGCAGCTGCCGGCGCCTGCATCGCCCCCCTGCCGCTGGAGCCCGGCGGCCGCAGCACGGCCATTGCGGTGGGCAATTACGCCAATGACCACCACTACCCCGGTGGCGACTGGCCGCTGGCCCCCAAAAGCTGCCGCTGGGGTGGCCGCTGGAGCGGCACTCCCTTCACGATTCCCTATGGCGCCCTGGTGAGCGCCGATGTCAGCAATCTGCTGGCGGCCGACAAATGCTTCAGCGTCAGCCACATGGCCAACGGGGCCACGCGGCTGCAGCCGCTGATCCTCAACATCGGCCAGGCTTCCGGCCTGGCCGCAGCCCTCTGTGTGCGCCAGGGACTGGCCCCAGCGGAGCTGCCGGTGTCGACATTGCAACGGGCCCTGATTGAGGATGGGCGTGCCCCCGCCGGCCCCTTCCCGCTCTGGGACACCCCCTGGCATCATCCCGACTGGCGCCGACGCCAGCTGGCGGTGTGGGCGGATCCCTCCCTGCTGGATCTGAACGGCAGGATGGTCGGCGCAGTCCTTGATCCCCGTCAGGCCCCCAGCGAGCCCCAGGAGCGGGCCTGGCGGGGGCTGCTGCGGCCCGATGGCCAGGGTGGGTTCCGGCTGGAGCTGGCCACGGCCAGCTGGCCGTTGATCACCCAGGAACCCGCCCTGCATCATTGGTTGATGGCCCAGGATCGTGCCAGGCCGGTGACCCTGATCGGCTGCGCCAACCCCTGGGGCCCTTGGCTGCGGGTCTCACGGCTGCAGGACTGAGCCGTTCAGGTTCGGCGTCCGCTCAGGCCGTGGCTTCAAGGCGCAGCTGGTCCCGCAGGGAATCCACCTCCCGCACCCGCACCAGTAGGCGATCGGCAGGTTCACTGCGGGGCGGACAATGGCAGGGAAGCTCCAGGGCGAGATCCTCCAGGTGGACAAGCCCAAGCTGATCCTGAGGTCGCAGCCAGCGCAGGAACAGCCCCTGCCATTCCGGCTGTGGATTCTGCTCAAACCAGACCTGCTGCCAGTGACGCTGGTCTTCGCGGCTGATCTGGAGCCCCTGGCGAATCGGGGCCTCGATCTCACTCAACAGCTGCCCCAGGGCATCGGCATCCAGGGGCATGGCACCCGCCAGCTGGGCCGCCAGCTGCCGTTGCACCAATAGATCGCCGTAGCGGCGGATCGGCGAGGTGGCCTGGACATAGGCGTCGAGTCCGAGGCTGAAATGGGCAGCAGCGCTGACCCCCATGTGGCCGCGGTTCAAGCAACGCTTGATGGCCGCATGGCGCACAGGCCCCGGCGGCAGGGCGTCAAGATCCGACGCTGCAGGCAGTTCACTGGCCTGCTGGGAGCGGAAGGGAAGGGCCAGGCCACTGTGGCGGCCATGGGCACCAATCACGGCCCCAGCGAGAATCATCGCTTCAGCGACCATCAAACGGGAAGAACTCGGTTCGGTGATCTCCAGCTCGGAGCGCTCGGGATCATCTCCCCGGCAGCGTATCCGCCCCTCGCTCTGGTCGAGGCAGAGGGCCCCCTGCTGCTGGCGCCAGCGCCGCCGACGTTGCAGCAGGCCGTGGAGATCGAGCAACGGCTTCTCCTGCGGTGGGGCCAGTTCGATCAGCTCATCGGCATCGGCATAGGAGAGCCTGTAGGCAGGACGGATCCAGCTGCGCTGCAGGCCGTAGGCGGCCACCGCGCCGAAATCGTCGAGTTCCACCCAGAGGCTCCAGGCCGGGCAGCGCCTGCCGCTGACCAGGCTGAAGGGACCATTGGCCAGCTGGGCCGGGAACATTGGCAGGGTGCCGCGGGCCAGATAAAGACTGCTGCCACGGCGTCGGGCCTCCAGATCGAGGGGGCTGCCGCTGACCAGCGAACGGCCCGGGTCGGCCACATGGATCCAGAGGCGCGGCCGGCCAGCAGGTCCTTCCTGCAACGACAGGCCGTCATCGATGTCGAGGGTGTCTTCATCATCGATCGTGACCGTGTGCAGGTCGGTGAGATCGAGGCGACGGTCGTCACCGGGCTGGGGTTCCTCGAAGCTGGCGAGCAGCCGCTCGGCTTCCGCCAGCAGATCGTCACTGAAGCCGTGCTGCCAGGTGGTGGCCTCGAGGGAGGGCAGGTGATGACGGGGCCACTGGCCGAGATCGGCGAGCAGGTGGCGGATGGATCCGGGATCTGGTGCGCAGTGGGCGGCCTGCAGCCCCCGGCGCAGGTCCTGGGGCAGGGCTTGATCGGCATCGCCTGTGGCCCAGCGCCGCAGCAGGGCCAGGTCTTCGACCATGGAGCGATCGAGTTGCTGGAGCTGGAGGGGGCGTCGCCGCTGCAGGGCGGTCTGCCATTGCTGCTGACGCTGAAGCACCAGTGCCTGTTGGCGCCGCTCGCGGCGCAATTGGCGCAATTCAGCCAGGCTGCGGGCCTGGAGTTGCTGGTGTCGCCAACGGAAGTAGGTCTGGGGGCCCTGGAGCCAGAGCCAGCAGGCAGCCCGCTGGGCCGGATCGGCGGCATCGCCGACCAGATCCACAAGCGAGGCCAGATCGAGGGGGACGCCAGCGCTGTCGCTGCTGAGCAAAAGCCAGGCAGCCGCCAGTTCTCGCCGGGACGGCAGAGCCGCCTCCAGGCGGGCCCCATCCAGATTCCAGGGGGAATGGCCCAGTTGCCGGGCGGGATCCTGGGCCGGACTGGCGCTGATCAGCTCCAGCAGTCGCAAGGGGGTCTGGGATGGACGGGCCTGTAGGCCGACGCTGAGGTCGGCCCGACTGCCACGCACGCCCTGAACCAGGGCCAGTTGGGGCCCCTTACCATCGACCAGGCCCACCAGGTCGCCGACCTGGATCGGGCGAACGGCTGGTGGCAAGATCAGCCTTCGGGATTCACGAAGGGCAGCAGGGCCACGATGCGGGCCCGTTTCACGGCGTTGGTGAGGTCGCGCTGCTGCTTGGCGGTGAGGCCGGTGAGCCTGCGGGGCAGGATCTTGCCGCGCTCGGTGATGAACTTCTTGAGAAGATCGACGTCTTTGTAGTCGATCGGGTCACCGGGCTTGATCGGTGAAAGACGCTTTTTGAAGAAGGAGCTGGCCATGGTCTTGGGTGAAGAAGAACGCTGCGGTGACGGGCAGATACGACTGACTTGAACCTGTTCCTGCTGACAGGCTCGTGAAGGCCAGGTCGCAGGTGATGTCGGGAACGACGTCGCGAGATTGGTCGCGCCATACCCGGATTCGGAACGCAGCAGGAGCGGCTACAAAGCCGACCTGATCGACGCCTGTCGTTGGGGACTGTCTGCCCAGGGGCTGGACGGTTTGCCTAGGGGCTGCACGGTGGGTGGTGGAGCTGAACGGCCGAGGGGCCGCCAGGTTCACTTGATTTCCTTGTGGACCGTCGAGCTGTTGCAGTGGGGGCAGAACTTCTTCAGTTCAAGCCGTTCGGTGGTGTTGCGGCGGTTCTTCTGGGTGGTGTAGCGGGACACACCAGGAGACCGCTTGGCGGGGTTGGACCGGCATTCGGTGCACTCGAGGGTGACAACGAGCCGGACGCCCTTGTTCTTTGCCATGGAAGGACGTTGCGCCGCGAAAGCGAAGCGGAAGTGACAATAGACAACCTTACCTCCCGGCCCTCCCCACCCCCCGAGTCCTGGCCAGGTGAAGCTCCGGCAGGTTTCTAGGATCATCTTCGATGCGTAGGGATTGATGCGGGTTTCGCTCCAGTGGCTCAGGGAGCTCGTGCACGTTGAGCCAGGGGCCCTCGAGCCCGACCTCCTGGCGGAACGGCTTTCGATCGCCGGCTTCGAGGTGGAGGAGATCGAGGATCTCGCCGCCCGCGCTGCCGGCGTGGTGGTTGGATTCGTTCGCAATCGTCGCCCCCATCCCGACGCCGACAAGCTCAGCGTCTGCCAGGTGGAGGTGGGTGATCAGGAGCCGCTGCAGATCGTCTGCGGAGCCGCCAATGTGCGCGAAGGCATCCACGTGCCCGTGGCCCTGGTGGGCAGCCACCTGCCAGCGGTAAATCTCACCATCAAACCGGCGGAACTGCGCGGCGTGGCCAGCAGCGGCATGATCTGCTCACTGCAGGAGCTGGGCCTGGCCCAGTCCTCGGATGGAATCGCGATTCTTGATGAGCTCCTGGAGACCCTGCCCGAGGTCGGTGCGCCGGTGGGTCCCGCCTTCGGTCTGGATGATCAGGTGCTGGAACTGGCGATCACCGCCAACCGGCCGGACGGCCTCTCGATGCAGGGCATCGCCCGCGAGGTAGCAGCCCTCTGCGGCGGGTCCACCAGCTTCGTGGCGGCCGCCAGTGCCGTTGAGGAGCAGCCCCTGGCGGTGCCAGCCCCCCAGCTGGCCAGCTTCGAGGCTGGTGGCCTCTACAGCGTTACCGCCCTGGAGGGGATCACGGTGGCGCCCTCGCCCCAGTGGCTGCAGCAACGGCTCGAGCGGGCCGGTCTGCGGCCGATCAACAACGTGGTGGACATCACCAACCTGGTGATGCTCGAAACCGGTCAGCCGCTGCACGCTTTCGATACCGACGCCCTGGCCCGCCTGGGCGGGGGCAGCGCCGATCCAGCCCTGCTCGGGCTGCGCCAGGCCCGGCAGGGCGAGGTCTTCACCAGCCTCGACGCCGAGCAGCGCAGCCTCAGTGCCGAAGCCCTGCTGGTGACCTACGGCGATCAGCCGATCGCCCTGGCCGGGGTGATCGGCGGGGCGGCCGAGGCTGTCCACGCCGGCACTAACAAGGTCTGGCTGGAGGCCGCGGTGTTTCCGTCCCAGGCCGTGCGGCGCTCCGCCCGCAGCGCCGGCCTCCGGACCGACGCCTCCAGCCGGTTCGAAAAGGGTTTGCCCCCGGAGGCCACCCTGGCCGCCGCCGATCGGGCCGTGGCCCTGCTGGTGGAGCTGGCCGGCGCGACGCCGAAGCATCGCTGGCTGCACCGCCGGCCAGCGGCGCCCACGCTCCCCCTGCTGCTCGAACGGGATGGCCTGCACAACCTGCTTGGCCCCGTGATCGGCGCCGATGGACCCGAGGACCTGGCCGATGAGCGCATCGTCGCCACCCTCACGGCGATCGGCTGCAGCCTCCAAGAAGGGGAGGAGGGCTGGCTGGTGGAGGTGCCGCCATCCCGGGCCATTGATCTGCGCCGGCCCGTCGACCTGATCGAGGAAGTGGCACGGCTCGTTGGTTACGACCACTTCGCCAGCCACCTGCCTGATCCGATTGAACCGGGGGGCCTCGAGCCGGCCCAGCAGGCTGAACGGCGGCTGCGGCGCGGCCTGGTGGCCGCCGGTCTGCAGGAAACCTGCAGCCTGTCATTGGTGGCCGAGGCACCGGCCCGGGTGGCCCTGGCGAATCCCCTCCTCGCCGACTACGGCCATCTGCGCGACAACCTGCACGAAGAGCTGCTGCAGGCGGCCCGCCGGAATCTGCAGAGCTCCCAGCAGGGATTCTGGGCGTTTGAGATCGGCCGGGTTTTCCATGCTGATTCCCAGGCAGAGGGGGGCATCGCCGAGCAGGAGCTGCTGGTGGGCGTGATCGCCGGCGAGCGCCGCTCTGAACGCTGGCGGGTCAGCGGCAAGGCCAGCCCTCCCGACTACTACCAGGCCCGGGGAGTGCTGCAGGCAGGCCTTGAGCCGCTGCGCCTTCCCCTGGAGGATCGGCCGGCGCCAAGCCAGGTCTGCGCTGCCGCTCCCCTGCATCCCGGCCGTACAGCCCAGTTGTTTGTGGAGGGCCGGTCGGCAGGCTGGTTCGGCCAGCTCCATCCAGCCCGGGCGGCCGCCCTCGACCTGCCCGATGCCACCTTTATCTTTCAACTGGAGCTGGCCCCCCTGCTGGGGGCGGCCACCCGGCGCAACCGCTGGCAGCCGGCCTTCAGCACCTTTGCCACCGTACCGGCCTCGGAACGGGACCTGGCGCTGGTGGTGCCAAGCGGCACCACCGCTGCGACCCTGCTGCAGGCGATCCGTAAGGCAGGCCGTCCCTTGCTGGAGCACGCCGAGCTGCTGGACCGCTACGAGGGATCTCAGGTGGAGGCGGGCTTCTGCAGCCAGGCCTTTCGGCTGCGCTACCGCGACAGCAGCCGCACCCTCACCGATGAGCAGGTGGAGCAGAGTCACCAGAAGGTGCGGGAAGCCCTGGAGCGGCAGCTGGGGGCTCAGTTGCGCAGCTGAAGCACCGCCAGCGTTTCGATATGGCTGGTGTTGGGGAAGAAATCGAAGGGCTGCAGGCTCTCGACCTCGTACTCTCCCTCCCCCACCAGTTGCTGCAGGTCGCGGGCCAGGGTGGCGGGATCGCAGCTGAGGTAGAGCAGGCGGCCAGGCCTGGCACTGCGGATCGCCTCCAGGCAGCTCCGCTCCAGCCCCTTGCGGGGAGGATCAAGCAGCAGGGCCGTGGCGTTGATCTGGCTCAGGCGATCGGCCAGAACGGCGCCCACGTCAGCCCGCTCGAAGCTGGCGAGGTCGGTGAGCTGGTTGTCGGCGGCACTCAGGCGGGCGAGCTCCACGGCTGCTCCGTGCTGCTCGATGCCATGCACCCGCCAGCCGGCGGCAGCCAGTGGCAGGGAGAAGGTGCCCAGCCCGCAGTAGGCGTCCAGCACCGTGCCGGCAGAACCGGAGAGTGCCTGCAGCAACAGGGGCACCACCTGCTCCGCGCAGGCGGAGTTCACCTGAAAGAAGGTGTCGGCGGCGATGCGGAAATCGAGGCCGGCAAAGGGCTCGCGAATCCAGCCGCGGCCAGCGATCACCCGGTTTTCAGGACCCATCAGCACGTTGGTGGGCCGGGGCTGGAGGTTGAGGGTGACGCCGACGACCGCGGGCCAGCGCTCCAGCCAGTGCTCGGCCATCACCTCCAGCCCGGGCAGGTCATCATCGGCGCTCACCATGGTGATCAGGATCTCGCCGCTGCGGCTGCCGATCCGCAACGCCAGATGACGCAGGCCGCCCCCACCGTGGTGATCGACGGGCCAGTCGGTGCTCTCCAGATCCTGCTTCAACGGTGCAATCAGGGCATCCATGCGGGGATCAAGCACCGGGCAGCGGCTCATGTTGACGATGCGGTGCGAACCCCGCCGGTAGTAGCCGGCGCGAAGGTGGCCGTCGGCCGTGCGTTCCAGTGGAATCACGGCTCGGTTGCGGTAGGCGAGTGGTGGCGAGCCACAGATGAGGGGCAAGACCGGCTTCTCGATCTGGGCGATGCGCTGCAGCACCTGGGTAAGCGAGCGCTGCTTCCACTGCTGCTGGGCGCTGTCGCCCATCGCCTGGAGGCTGCAGCCCCCGCAGTGCTCAGCAAGGATGCAGGGCGCACGTCGACGGTCGGCGGAGGGCTCCAGCACCGCCTGCAGATCGGCCAGCAGGTGCCGGCGCGCCCTGGCGATGATGCGCACCTTGAGCCGGTCACCTGGGATTCCGCCGGCCACGAACACCGCCTGGCCTGCGTAGCGTCCCACCCCCCGGCCGTCATGGGCGAGGTCGTCGATCAGCAGTTCCACCTGCTCGCCGATCCGAACCGTGGTCTCTTCGCCCATCAGTACCGCTCCACCACCACCGCCGTGACCCTACCGAGCGGACGGGCTGTGCAAACGGGCGTTACACCTTCCCGCTTCGGAGCTGGGCCAGCGGGCAACGATCGATAGGATGCGCTGGTCTGTGGTCGCTGCAATGAGCGTCGTTCGCGATCTGATCCTCCAGGCCGATGATCAGCTTCGGTATCCCACTGGAGGTGAGTTGCGCTCCATCGTGGATTTCCTCAGCGGGGGTGGGCGTCGCCTGGCCGTGGTGAAGATCCTCACCGCCAATGAGAAAAAGATTGTCGACGAAGCCGCCAAACAGCTGTTCAACCGCCGACCTGACTACGTGGCCCCTGGGGGCAATGCTTTCGGCCAGAAGCAGCGGGCCCAGTGCCTGCGTGACTACAGCTGGTATCTGCGCCTCGTCACCTACGGCGTGCTTGCCGGCAGCACCGAACTGATCCAGCAGATCGGTCTGGTGGGTGCCCGGGAGATGTACAACAGCCTGGGCGTGCCGATGCCCGGCATGGTGGAAGCGATGCGCACCCTCAAGGAAGCGGCGATCGCCCTGCTGGGCGGTGATGAAGCGGCCCTGGCTTCCCCCTATTTCGATTTTCTGATTCAGGGGATGCAGACCCCCGGCTGAGTCAGCCAACGGGCCAATCCTGAATCCTGGGTCGCTGCGGCGGCCCCTTTTTTATGGCGGCCCCTGAAGTCTCTTGATTGTCCCATTCGCGAATTGATCTGAGACTTGTAATGCGATACAAGTGATACTGCTGGGATCAGCTTCTCCGGCGCTGACGGAGCTGGAAAGTCTTGCGGTCTCGCTCATGCCATCTGAGACGCCATGCGGGTCTTGGTCTAAGACTTGATTGGGAAAAACGGATGTTTGGCTGAGAGCGCGTCGAGTCCGCGGGGGCCGCCCGGGCAACCAACCGCTTCCCGGCCAGAAAAACTGCGTACCTGTGTCTAAAGCAGTGACGCAATATGCAAAATCATTGCACTACAAGCGGTTTTGCCTGGCCAGGTTGGCGCTGGACGTGGATTGGACAGCGACAGAGAGCACCTGGCCACCAGCGGATCCATCGACGCCGATGACGTCGATCCAGAACCTGATCAAGAGCTGTCGTGATCAAGGGGAGGGGTTGATGGGCGCCCTTGGTATGGAATTGGACTGGAAGCGAGATGTGCTGCCCCTGGCCAGCGACAAATGAAATCAACAAAAAACGAGAGTCTCAGGCTTCCCGTTCAAGACGAGGTACTGGTCTCGTTAAGGATCTCACCCACAATTTACGAGACAAGAAGGGGCTGGCTGGGTCGTTAGGCGCGGTGATCCGCTGGGCGGATCAGAGTCTGGTGCTCAAGGAACAGCTGAAAATTGCGCTCAGCCACCGCCGGTTCCCAGTGGTGCACTGCATCGGCCATGGCAAACGAGTAGCCGATCTCCCGTTCCAGTTGGTGACGACCGCTGTGCTCCGGCGAGGACAGGACAGGGATTGAGCGACACATCACGGCGTCGAAGAATCTGTTGCTCCAGGGGGCATCACCCGCCGGGCAGAGGGTGAATTGGCTGCGACAGAGCAGTTCGAAGTAGCGCGCGTGAAAATAGCCACGCTGCCCAAGAGGCATCTGGCGCGGTATGTAGACATCAGCAGAATCCAGGCTCCGGTCGAACGGCCCCAGGGACTCGTGGCGATCGATTCCGTCGGTGGTGATAAAGCAAGAGCGTTCCGTAAAGCGCTGTCTGGCCCAATCGAGGATCCAGCTGCGCTGAGGAAACGTCTGAGGTAGATACACGGAACCCATGAAGCAGTAGTCATGGGTCTTCGCCTGGCCGATGGCCTCGACAGCATCGACGAAGGATCTTGGGTAAAGGAGGCAGACCGGCTTGATCGTCTCATCAATGACAGGCAGGGGCAGACCTTCATCCAGATAGGCCTGCATCATCAGTAACTTGGCCCTCGCCCCTGAACCGACGAGCTTGATGGTCGAGCCAGGCCGGGGGTCACCTGTCATCGATTCAGGCAAAGATTCGCGGGTACGCTAGCAAGTCTCACAAGAACCACCACGGACGAACAATGGGACCGGGACGGATTCTCAGAAGAGACGTGCGAGACAAGATTGGATGGCTGGGTTGAGCCTGATCCTTGGCAACACCAGCCCAGCCAGCCATGGGAATCACCTGGGACTCAGCGGGGGGGTCTGACTGCGATGGCGGTAAAGCTCCTTGAGCAGTTGATAGGCCTCATTGAGGCGGCGCATCGATTCCAGCGATCCTCCGGCATCGGGATGGTGGCTCAGAGCCAGCTCCCGATAGGACTCCTTGATCTGGGCAAGGCTGAGCCGGTGGCCTGGATCGGTGGGAAGCTGCAGCAGTCGCAGGGCCCCCTGCAAAGTCATGGTGTTCTCCAGGGTCTGGAAGGAGGTGCCGCGCTGACGCCGGCGGAAGCGATGCACAAAGCGACGGATCAGGGTAGGAATTCGCAACGGCAGGGTGCCCCCGCTGAACGGATCCTCAAGCACCCCCGCCGCCGCCATCACGCGGCCGAAACTGGGGGGGGAATCGTCCCAGCCATCCACCAGGTCTCGCATCACCGCATTCGTTAGCGACCAGGTGAAGGAGCGACCCTCACTTTGATCCGACTGGGGCCAGATGTCCTTGGCCAGCCAGAGCATGGCCGCCTCCAGCACGGTGTCGTTGGCGGGAGTGCCATAAAGGCCGAGCCAGTGGTCGTGGGCCTGGGCGATGGCCTCCGCCACCAGTTCGGCGGCAAGACGGGGAAGGGGCGGCAGGGCCTGGGAACCGTCGGTGCGCGCGGAGCGGAGGGAGCGCTTCAGCTCGGTGGAGCGTCGCTGGACAAAGCCGGGCAGATCAATGCCACCACCACCCTTGCCGCGCCAGGGGATCCGGGGATCATCGTCGTCGTCATCAATGCTGCCGAGGTCATCGTCAATCGCACCAGCCCTGCCGCCGGCGGAGGGCCCGGAGGTCTGCAGTGCCGAGCGACCGACCAACACCAGGGCCGTCTGCTCATCGAGTTCCTCGCCACCGGTAGCGGCAGATGGGGCGAAGCCGAGATCCACAGCAGTGTCGTCGGCTGCATCGACGCCGTCGTCATCATCACCACCGAAAATGTCCTCGAGTAATCGCTCGAAAACATCACCGCGATTTCGCATCCCCCATTCCTTCTTGAGCGCATCGATCGAGGCCAGGCGCTCAAGTGAAAGGGTCAGGGTGATGCGCCGCTTGGCATCGGAATCCTTGTCAGCAACCACGGGGAATCGTCACCTCCAGTTCAACGCATCTGGCTGCCACGCATCAGCACATCCCACTGGGCATCAACCGCCTGCTGGTAGCGATCAATCAGGGAGCTGCTGCTGCCGGTGGGAGTCGATGGGGTTGGTCTGGGTCGCCTCAACCTGCTGGGTGGCGCGGGCGGCGGCACCAACCAGCTGGGCCGCAAGGGCTGCGGGGAGGGGCGA
>Ga0208864_1000003_pt1 | contig 70418 bp, 72 predicted proteins | sample CryBogmetaGMA05M_FD_184542 | JGI IMG/M metagenome (GOLD analysis project Ga0208864, IMG submission 184542) | Freshwater microbial communities from Crystal Bog, Wisconsin, USA - MA0.5M (SPAdes) | ecosystem: Environmental > Aquatic > Freshwater > Lake | place: Crystal Bog, Wisconsin, USA...
AGGAATCAAATGGCCGGTCGGCCCTGACGGCAAATCATCAAATCGCCTAGAGCTTTTAACAAGTATAAATAAGCTTCTTCACGAAAAAGCACATGATGCACTCAGTGATGTCCAGGCAACGATAGCGATAGCAAAATTGATTCATGATAAACAGCCAAAGCTTTTTGAGTTCCTCCTTAGTATTAGAGACAAAAAAGCAGCTGAAAAAATTATACGCTCGGGAATGCCGTTTATTTATACTGCCGGCTCACTATCCTCTAAAACCGATAAAACAACTATTGCGCATACCTTGTTTGATCACCCTAATCGCCCGGGCAACATAATTGTTTATGACTTAACCATTGATCCAACCCCGTTCCTTGGACTTAAGGCCAAAGATCTTGCTGAAAAAATGACATATAGAGTGTTAAAAGACGGTGAGGAGCGTTTCCCGACGTATCAGATCCAATTAAATAAATGCCCAGCCGTAGCACCACTTAGCGTAATGCGGCAAGAGGATAGTAAGCGACTTTCACTTGATCCTGATAAATGCGAAGAAAATCTAAAAATACTAGAGAAGGAAAAAGGATTTTTAATAGAACTTGCTGAAGCGTTTTCGTTGAATGAAAAACCATTTCAAACATCGCTGGAAGTATCATACCAAGATGTTGATGGAATGCTCTATCAGGGATTCGTAGGTGATCACGATAAGCAGCTAATGAAAGATTTGCGAAATCGTAATGCCAGCACCATCGTAGATTTCCACCCCGAATTTAATGATGATAGATTAAATAAACTGGTACTTTTATATAAAGCTCGGCAGTTTCCAAAAAGTCTTTCCCATGAAGAACAAGCAATCTGGAATGAATATATAAATCAAAGACTGGTGAGCGGAAACGAGAAGAGTCGACTCGTTCAGTATGCCCAACAGATCGAAGACGCACTAAAGGTTAGTGGGCTTACGAAAAATCAACAGTATCTCTTAGAGGAACTTTCTCTTTATGCACAAAGCGTAGTTCCGTACGACCTTTAAGTTTGACAATAACTTCTAGTGGGGTGTAATGTGAATTTATCAAGTTTTTGAATTAGTAATTAAAAAAATAAAGAGAGGAAAAATATGAAACGTTTTTCGGCTATGGGTGGGCCGAATATTCGAGGTTCCCTCGATGCAAATAAGAGGCAAAAAAGAATGGCATCAAAAGCATACGAAAATAGATTCGGCATATATCGACCAGCCACAATTGAAACTGAGGCATCATTAGGTGATTTTGCGCTAAGAGCTAGTATTGCTGGTGAAGATTTGCTATCTGAAATGCGTCCCGTCTCAGCTCCTTTAAAATTACTTGAAGATGGACATGGTATAACCATAGCACCAGTAAAAGTTATTAAAACTAAGCTCGCCTCAGCACTTCAAAATGGTTTTGAAATGCATAGCATGGTGACCGCGCTCGAAGAGCATTTCGTCGAAAGCCCACTTACGCTTGAGATAGGCAGAATTGCTTGGCTTGGTATTACTCCAGAAATGAAGAAAGATCGAAGAAATGTAGTTCTTGAATTTGCGGATACTGAAGAAAAAGAAATACTCGAAAGACAGTACAGCATAATCGCCCAGCAACTTGCCAAGGAAGGGCTATATCAGATAGTGAGTGACCCTAAGAATATGCACATGACTTTCTTAAAATATGGCCAGAGTGGCGACGGAATGACAATAGGAGCTCGGCATGCACATGAATTACTCGATGTATTCGAGGAAGAACGTGACTTAATGCAACTTTCTAAAGTGTCTGTCGAGCCAATTACTATTGGAAAAACCTATCATATTCCTCATCCTGCACTTGCGAATCATATAGGTGCAATTACTGTTGTCGGGGATCAGGTACAAAATTCTGAACACTACGATTCATTCATAGAATAAAGAACTTCTCAAACACTAGAAAAAAAGGTCGTAATGCGCTAAAATACAGTGTTATATTATGCAAGACTTTATACGTATCCAAGGAGCTCGCGAGCATAATCTAAAAAATATTAGCGTAGATTTGCCGCGTAATCAATTAGTGGTCATAACAGGCCTATCAGGCTCGGGAAAATCGAGTCTGGCTTTTGATACTATTTATGCTGAAGGTCAGCGAAGGTATGTTGAAAGTCTTAGCAGCTATGCACGACAATTCTTGGGTTTAATGGAAAAGCCTGATGTTGATCAAATAGATGGGCTAAGTCCTGCCATCTCTATTGACCAAAAGTCGACTAGTCGTAATCCTCGCTCAACCGTTGCAACTGTAACAGAAATTTATGATTATTTAAGATTATTATTTGCGCGAATCGGAATTCCACATTGCCCTACTTGCGGAAAGTCTGTTTTTCGACAAACACCTACAGTTATCGTTGATCATGTTTCTAGAGATAATAAAGATAACAGGATCTCAGTACTTGCTCCTATTATCGTAGATAAGAAGGGTGCTTTTGAGCACATTCCGGAGCAATTCCAAAGAGCTGGATTTGCGCGCGTTCGAGTAGATGGGGTAGTCTATTCTCTTGATGAATTTCCTGAGCTTGATAAGGCAAAAAAACATAGCATAGAACTTGTTGTTGACCGAATGGTAGTCAACGCTGAGGGTGCATCTAGGTTAAGTCAGTCAATCGAGCAGGCTCTCGATATAGCAGAAGGCAGACTTCTAATAATAAATGCTGATACTAATGACGAGAACCTATATTCCCTTAATTACGCGTGCATCGATCATCCTGATATATTGATACCGGAGCTTGAGCCCCGAACGTTTAGTTTTAACTCTCCTCATGGTGCATGTAGTATCTGCACAGGTCTTGGTAACCGTCTTGAAGTTGATCCTGAAATGGTTATCCCAAACGGCAGACTCACTATCGCAGAGGGTGCAGTACGTCCTTGGAACAGAATTCGCATTGATGGCTGGTATCTAAAAAAAGTTGAAGTAATGGCTGAAGCAAACGGCTTTAGCACCCATGTTCCAACGGGAGAACTTTCTAAGGAACAAATGGAAAAAGTTCTCTATGGAACTGGCAAGCAGATTTATAAAGTTCCACTTGGTGGCGGGCGATCAGTCGATACAACTTTTGAAGGTGTAATCCCAAACCTTGAGCGACGCCACAAAGAAACTGATAGTGAATTTGTAAGAAAAGATATAGAAAAATTCATGCAAGAAAGACCTTGTCATGCATGCAGTGGTAAGCGTCTTAAGCCAGAAGTACTTGCTGTTACGATAGGTAATTTTTCAATTATAGATATTTGTGATTTATCTATTGACGATGCAGTAACTTTTTTCAAAAGCTTAAAACTTAATGATGTTGAAACAAAAATTTCCCATCAGATTTTAAAAGAGATTGATGCTCGACTTATTTTCCTTCAGGACGTTGGCCTTAATTATTTAAGCCTAGGACGAAGTGCAGTTACTCTCAGTGGCGGTGAGGCGCAACGTATTAGGCTTGCGACGCAAATTGGCTCAGGACTTACGGGCGTACTATATGTTCTTGACGAACCATCCATCGGCCTTCATCAACGAGATAATGAGCGATTAATAAAAACGCTTAAAAGACTACGAGACCTAGGTAACAGTGTAATTGTTGTTGAACATGACGAGGACACGATCCGCACTGCAGATTATCTTGTAGATATTGGTCCCGGGGCGGGTGTTCACGGAGGCCAAATAGTAGCACATGGAACACCAAAAGAAGTAGAAGAGCATCCTGAAAGCATTACCGGGCAATACCTTAAGGGTACTAAGAAAATTGAAACTCCAAAAAAGCGCCGAAAAGGTAATGGTAAAGAGATCGTTATTATAGGCGCGAGTGAGAATAATTTAAAAAATGTTGAAGTATCGATTCCTCTTGGTCAATTTGTAGTAGTGAGCGGCGTAAGCGGCTCGGGTAAATCGAGTCTTATTAATGATATTTTAGCCAAAGAATTGTCTGCGCGATTGCATAGAGCTAATACTGTGTCCGGACGCCATGACGAGATTCAGGGTATTGAAAATCTAGACAAGGCAATTATTATCGATCAGTCTCCAATCGGAAGAACGCCGCGAAGTAACCCCGCAACCTACACTGGTTTATTCACCCCAATTAGAGAGCTATTTGCAGCGATGCCGGAAGCGAAACTCAGAGGCTATGGTCCTGGTAGATTTAGCTTCAATGTTCGCGGGGGAAGATGTGAGAATTGTTCTGGTGATGGCATTATTAAGATTGAGATGCACTTTTTGCCCGACGTTTACGTCCCCTGTGAAGAGTGTCATGGAAAGAGATACAATCGTGAAGCACTCGAAATACACTATAAGGGTAAAACTATTAGTGATGTTCTTGCCATGACTTGCGAACAAGCGCTTGAATTTTTCGAGAATATCCCTTCTATAAATCGGAAACTTCAAACATTAGTAGACGTGGGTTTAGGATATATTACTCTAGGTCAGTCTGCTACCACTCTGAGTGGCGGAGAAGCGCAAAGAATAAAGCTAGCAACAGAATTATCTCGCCGCCCAACAGGAAAGACGCTATATATTTTAGATGAGCCTACAACAGGATTACATGTTGCTGATGTGGCTAAGCTTTTAGATGTGCTTCATGCCCTTGTTGATGCCGGCAATTCAATGGTAGTCATTGAACATAACCTCGATGTTATTAAGTCAGCTGATCATATTATTGATATGGGCCCTGAGGGTGGTGATGCAGGCGGGTACGTCATAGCAGAAGGAACCCCTGAGCAAGTTAGTAAGGTCACCGCATCCTATACGGGACATTTTTTAAAGAAAACTATTTAGTTTCTTTTTTCTTTTTACTTTTTCTAAGATGCCAGGCACTGGAAGCAAATGTGGCAAGTGTCGCAAGAATTATTGCAGGGAAAAGGTATTTATCTATATTAAAGAATTTACCAAAAACTTTACCGGCCCACCAACCTATTGTTGTTACGCCTCCAACCCAGAGTAGGCCACTGAATAAATTATAGATAAAGAACTTTTTATAATTCATTTCAGCAATGCCTGCTACAAGTGGCGCAAAAGTTCTGATGATTGGGATGAAACGGGCTAATATTATTGTCTTCCCGCCATTTTTATCGTAAAAAGCTCCAGCTTCCTCAAGGTATTCTTTTTTGAAAAAGAAAGAATCTTTTTTTACAAATAATTTATGAAGCCCTCTTCTACCTATTTCATAACCAAGCATATTTCCAAGTACTGATCCTGCGAACATAGCAAGAAGTGCTGCTGTAATGCTTATTTTTCCTTGGGACGCAAAAAAGCCTGCTGCAAATATTAACGTATCACCAGGCAAGAAGAAGCCTACAAGTAGTCCTGTTTCAGAAAAGAGGATAGCAAATAACGCTAAAGCGCCACCAGTTTCAATAATTTTGCTAGCTTCTATATGTTTGGAGCCGTATGCTGCACCAGCAAGTAAAAAAAGAACAATCAATCCGATAATTAGTAAGTTTTTTTTCTTATTCACAATTTATTGATTATAGCATAAAGGCATTCTTGATTTAGCCATTCTAAACTAAGGCTACCCCTGATATAATAGAAGTAATGGAAAAGATACTTCTATTTTACAAATTTACTCCGATTAAAGATCCGGACATGTTGAAGCTGTGGCAAAAAACATTATGCGAAAGCCTTATGTTAAAAGGACGTATTCTCATTTCAAAACACGGAATTAACGGTACAGTAGGCGGAGAAATTGAAGATCTAAAAAAATATATTAAAGAAACGAAGCAGTTTCCCGGTTTCAAGGGTACGGAATTTAAATGGTCTGATGGTACACGAGATAGCTTTCCTAAACTGCAGGTTAAGGTCAGGCCTGAGCTTGTCTCATTTGGTGTTCCTGATGAGGTTAAGGTTGATCAAAAAGGGGTTATCGGCACAGGTAAGCATTTGAAGCCTGAAGAACTCCATAAGCTCATAGAAGACAAGGGAGATGACGTTGTTTTCTTTGATGGTAGAAATGCTTATGAGGCGCAAATAGGCAAATTTAAAGATGCGGTAGTTCCTGATACTCGAACTACAAAAGATTTTATTAAAGAACTCGACAGCGATAAATTCGATGCCATCAAGAATAAAGCAGTGGTAACTTACTGTACTGGCGGAATTCGCTGTGAAATCCTAAGTTCTCTAATGAAAAAACGAGGCTTCAAAGACGTTTACCAGCTTGATGGTGGAATAGTTAAATATGGTGAAGCGTATGCAGATCAGGGGTTCTGGGAAGGATCACTTTACGTCTTTGATGATCGTATGAATCTTGAGTTTAGTGAAAAAGCTAAAAAAATTGGCATTTGTATTAGATGTAAGGGTAAGACGAGTAACTTTGAAAATTGTGCATATAAACCTTGTAATAATCTTGTTTTGATGTGTGAGGCATGTCACCAAGCCATCGATACATGTTCTAAAATTTGTGCAGAAAAAAATAGTGCTTTGGTAGCAGCTTAAGGTTTGCTGTGAACCCTAAGCTAAAAGAAAAATTAGCTACTCTTCCAAAAACACCGGGAGTTTATTTTCATAAAAATGCTGAGGGTCATATAATCTATGTCGGTAAGGCTGCGGTGTTACGAAATAGGGTTCGCCAATATTTTCAAGAAAGCAGATTCAGGGATACGAAAACTGATTTATTGGTAAGTGAAATTGATGATGTTGATTGGATTGAAGTTGATAGCGAAGTAGACGCCCTATTTTTAGAAGCTGAAATGGTACGCAGGTATATGCCTCGTTATAATATTTTGCTTCGCGATGATAAATCTAGTTGTTATATACGAATTTCATTTAAGGATAGGGCGCCGTTGGTTAGTGTGACGAGACGACCTTACGATGATGGAGCAGATTATTACGGCCCCTTTCTGCAATCAGGCCCTGTAAGGAAAGCTCTACGATATCTCAGGAAAGCATTTCCTTATTCAACTCACACTACGCTTCCCAGTAGAGCATGTCTTGATTACCACATAGGACTTTGTCCGGGCCCTGAAACTGATGACTATGATCGATCATTGTATCTAAAAAATTTAAAACGTCTAGTTGCATATATTAAGGGATCCCAGAATAAAGTTATCGGCGAGCTTGAAAAAGAGATGCAAAGGGCATCCAAAGCTCATTCATTTGAGCAGGCAGCTAATCTTAGAAATAAATTACTTGCGCTCCGCTCGTTAAGAGCGCAGGTTTTGTTTGGAGACAAAGAGGCATTAGACCTATCAAAGGATCATGCACTCGCTGACATGATGGATTTATTTAAGCTGACGAGCGCTCCAAGAAGGATTGAAGGGTTTGATATTAGTCATATGTCAGGAACTGATACTGTCGCAAGTATGGTGGTGTTTGTGAATGGGGTCGCAGACAAGCGTAACTATCGAAAATTCAAAATGCGTATTCCGGGGAATGACGACTTTGCTCATATGAATGAAGTTATTCTAAGAAGATTGAGCGAAAAAAATGTATCTTCCTGGGGCTTGCCATCAATCATGCTTATAGACGGGGGCAAGGGTCAGCTTGGCGCAGCAATAGCAGCGCGGGATCAGCTCGGATTAAAGGTACCCATGATAGGATTAGCTAAGAAATATGAAGAAATTGTTGTTCACAAAGAAAAAAGCTTTGTTACGATAAATGATAAAAAACTGCTGGAACTGAGGGGTTTTAGGACTGATGAGTCAAATGATTTCGTGCGCTTGGATATACCCAATAATGCGAATATCGTGAAATTATTACAACGCATCAGAGATGAATCTCATCGTTTTGCCGTAAGTTACCACAGCGTCTTAAAAACAGGTCGGCAAACAGCTAGTATGCTTGATGACATTCCTGGAATTGGCCCAGTGACGAAGCGAAAACTTTTGACTCATTTTGGATCAGTTAATGGCTTGAAGATTGCAGCAGAAATTGAAGTTGCAGAAGTTCTAGGTAAGAAAAAAGCCCATAAATTAATGCCTTATTTGAAGGGATAAAAAATGAACCAACTAAATAATGAGTTTTTTACAGAGAATAGGCGTAAATTATCTGCGAAGCTTGGTGATAAAGGAGTAGTATTTATCGCTGGGAACGCACTTCTTCAGCGTTCAGGTGACACCAATTTCCCTTTTCGTCAGGAAAGTAATTTTTACTATTTAACAGGAGTTAATGAACCATCGGCATTTCTAGTGATGGACTTAGCTGCAAAAACTGCTTTTCTCAGCCTACCCATCAGGCAAGGTATCCACGCTATTTTTGATGGAACGCAGAATTTGCAGGGTATAAAGCACCAAAGCGGTATTGATGAAATCCTAGACATCGCAGATGGCTGGAAGCGACTCAGTAAACTTAATTTAAAAAAAATATTTTCAATAGTACCGCTAGAAGATGAAAATATTTTAGCAAACCCATTTCCTCGGATATGTCTTAAAACCCTAGAAAGAGATAATGTGAAATGTGAGGATATCTCAAAGACCATAGCCTCAATGCGAATGATTAAAACAGCTAATGAGCTCGGTATGATGTCACGGGCATCGGCAATAACCTACGCTACGCTTAACGAAATAGAGAATACTCTTGCCTTGTTTGAATCCGAAAAAGTTCTCGAGGCTGAAATAACCAAACAATTCAGTTTAAGGGGAGCGGCGGGCCATGCGTACCAGCCAATTATAGCTAGTGGGCAAAATAGCTGCACACTCCATTACGTAAATAATAATCAACGAATAAAAAATGATTCCGTAATTCTACTTGACGTAGGAGCTGAAGTATCTAATTATGCAGCTGATATTTCTCGAACTTTTACTGTGGGAAAACCAACTTCTCTCGAACTGGACGTAATTAATTATGTAAATGAAGTTCAGCGCGAAATCATAAAAGAGATTATGCCGGGCATGACCTTTAGGGAATTGGCCCAATCCGCACATCATAAGATTGCTACTCAACTAGTGAGACTTGGTGCGATAGATGAAAAATATTCCAAAGAAGATGTATCAGATTTCTTTCCTCACGGAGTTTCGCATTTTATAGGACTTGATGTTCATGATGTCGGGGATTATGAATTACCCCTGGAAGAGAATATGACGATAACTGTCGAGCCGGGTATTTATTGGAAAGAAAAGGGTGTCGGCGCACGCATAGAAGACGATATCGTCATTACGAAAAATGGAGCTCAAATAATCGGCTATAATTCAATTTCGCTGTTATAATGGTTTTTGCGCATTATGAAAAAACAATTCTATACATTTATATTACGATGGGTCATTAACATAGGAGCCCTCTGGGCCTGTGCTTCTGTACTTCATTTCATTACTTCCATCGGCGGAGTCTACAGGATAATTATTGCAGCCTTAGTAGTGTCGATCCTAAATGCTATCGTGAAACCAATTCTTATTATTTTCACACTACCAGCAATTGCCCTTTCTCTTGGATTTTTCTTAATCGTTATCAATGGTTTTGTTGTTTACTTAACTAGCCTGCTCTACAAACCACTAAAGATTGACTCATTTTGGATTGCAGTTCTTGTCGGTATAGTGATAAGCCTGTTAAACTATATAGTAACAGTAGCTACAGATTTAATAGGAAAAGACAATGCATAATTTATTCAACTACATAACTATTGGTTCATCAGTGTTAATGGCAATCTTAATTCTTCTACAGACAAGAGGGGCTTCGCTTGGGGCAGGGTTCGGAGGATCGGCTGAAGTTAATACTGTCCGTAGAGGATCCGATAAAACCATTTTTCAACTGACGATTATTGTGGGAGTTGTTTTTGTCCTTTCAATAGTTCTCGGAATTATTTCGAAATAATAAAATATGTCAAAACGTTCTAAGCGGTTGATTCTAAAAAAGAAGATACGTAACCAGCGAAGACAATTCGCAAGCTTTAGCTTTTCTGCAAATAAACAACTAGATAGACATGTTTTTAGGCGTTGGCAAAACGTAAAGTCATCTCAAAGATTTGCTACCGGCTGGATTAGTCTACTTGCCTTACTTATTGTGATACTTGGTGTTCAGATACGGTCTCTAGGAAGTTATTATCTGCAGCCAACGCCGGTTTCGGGCGGGCTCTACAGCGAAGGAATGGTTGGAACTCTCAGTAACGTAAATCCCATATATGCCAGTAGCGCAGTTGATACAGCAGTTTCGAAACTTATATTTAGTGGCCTTATTACTTTTGACGGTAATAACAAACCGGTCGGAGATTTGGCTCAATCTTGGCAAATCAATGCAAGCGCAACTGAATATACGATTATTCTTAAGCCTAACTTGTTTTGGCAGGATGGTCAGAAATTAACAGCAGATGACGTCATATTTACGTACCAGACAATGCAAAATCCTGATGCACAATCACCGTTTGTCGGAAACTGGAGTGGAGTAACTCTTACTAAAATTAATAGTAGAACAATCAAGTTTGTATTGCCGAATTCCTATGCTCCATTTTTGAATTCCTTAACAACCGGAATTCTACCTAAGCATCTACTTTCTAAGGTCGCGCCTACACAAATGAGGAGCATCAGCTTCAATACGACTAGTCCAGTTGGATCTGGTCCATTTCGTCTCAGCGCAGTAACGACGAATGCTCAAGGTCAAATTATTGAAATGAAAAAATTTGATAAATATTACAGGGGAGTAGCTAAACTAGATGCTATCACCATTCGGACTTATGGGAGCTCGGATGCGCTCCTTGCGGCGCTCAGTAAAAAACAGATTATTACAGCCGCAGGAATAGTCACCAAAGATAATCAGATAGCAAGTAAGTATAGTCTAACTAGCTTTAATCTGATGAGCGCGAACATGCTTTTTCTAAATAATTCTTCTCCAGTACTTAGGGACGTTAATGTTAGAAAAGGGCTAACCTCCGGAACGGATATTGGAAGTATTTTGCAAGCGGTTGGCTATAAAGGTGTTCCCGTAAGAGAGCCTATTTTGATGGGACAGATTGGATATAATCCAATATACGCACAGAGCCCCTATGATGTGAGTCAAGCAAAAAATCTATTAGATAAAGCAGGCTGGACTGTTGTGCCGGGAAAAGCATATAGGCAAAAAAATGGACAAGATCTCACGCTTAATATCACTTATCAGCGGGATGATGAGCTTGCTCGTATTATAGATGTGGTGCAGAGTGAATGGACAAGCTTAGGCGTGCACGTTAACGTTACAATCGGACAAGACACTTCATCGGCGCCTAAATTTTTAGACACTCATCAATACGATGTATTACTTTATGGAATAAATATGGGAGCCGATCCGGATGGCTTCGCTTATTGGGATTCAAGTCAAATAGGAAAGAAAACCCCTATTCATCTCAACTTATCAGAATATTCATCAAAGGTAGCCGATCTTGCGATAGAGGGCGCACGAATTAATACAGATATCGATTTGAGAGCCGCAAAATATCAGCCGTTTCTACAAGTGTGGCAAAATGATGCTCCAGCTATTGGCTTGTACCAACCAAGATATTTATACATTTCAAACCAACCAATCTATGGATACGACGCCCGGACACCCCTCAATACCCCTGCTGATAGATTCGACAACGTTAACGAGTGGATGGTGAATACGGTACGGACAAAAGACATATAAATTCATACCAAACAGGTTTCCACTTATGGTATTATTAATCTGTAAATCGAGGGAAAAATATAAATGAGTAAGGCTACAGATTATCTACAGAATCATCTTGATGGAGAAGTTGTAGCTTCTGCGGACGTAAGGGACTATTTCTCAACTGATGCAAGTATTTTTAAAGTCACACCTCAATTAATCGTTTATCCCCGAACAGAGCAAGATATACGAAAAGTTGCGCGGTTTACTTGGCAACTCGCAGAGCGCGGTAAGGCAATAAGTATTACCGCACGGGGTGGTGGAAGTGACCTGGGTGGTGCAGCAGTTGGACGGGGGATTATAGTAGCGTTTCCAGCACACCTTAATAAAATATTAACGCTAGACTCTAGCCGAGGAGTAGTGACCGTACAGGCAGGCTTAAATTTCGGCCACCTTCAGCAGACACTTCAGACGCATGGCTTGCACCTTCCTCCAGCACCTGCATCCTTGGAATATTCAACTATAGGGGGCGCGCTTGCTAACAATGCATCCTCCGACCAATCAGTGAAATATGGTGTAATGAAAGACTATGTTCGACAGCTAAAAGTAGTTCTTGCGAACGGTGAGATTATTGAGACAAAAAAGCTTTCTAAAAAAGAAGTTAACAGAAAAATGGGCGAATCAACATTTGAAGGTGAGGTATATAGAGCGCTTACTGGACTTTTAAGTGATCACAAAGAACTTTTAAAGTCCCAAACCTCGACGTCTATTAATAATGCAGGGTATGATCTTAAGAATATAATGGGTAAGGACGGATCGGTTGATCTAAGTCCGCTATTCGTAGGCTCACAGGGGACGTTGGGCATAATTACTGAAGCAATAGTTGAAGCATCCACCTATAACCCAAAAAAGTCTTTAGCGTTAGGATATTTTGATGATTTAGAAAAAGCTGGACAAGCCGTATTAGAGCTCAAAAAACTAATACCATCGTCACTTGAAATCGTAGGCGGTGGTCTACTATCTTTTGTTCATAAAACTTCACCAAATCTTTTAAAGGATATTCTCTTGGATACCGGAGCTCCTCAAGCAATTATTTTTGTTCAATTTGACAATAAAGCATCTCGTACGCAACATCTATTAATTAAAAAAGCTAAAAAAATACTTCAAAAATATGCCTATCATCAGCAGGTTTCTTATGATTTAGTAGAGCAAGAAAAACTTTTGAAGATACGTCAGAGTGCCTCGGCAGTGCTTTGGGAGTCAATGGGCACCAAAAGAGCCTTACCGGCAATAGATGATAGCGTTGTACCCCTAAAGTCACTTCCTGAATTCTTAAAAAAAGCGCAGGAATTATTTGTAGCAAATTATCTCGATGTACCCATGTGGGGTCACGCAGGTGATGGAAATATCCACATGCAACCCTTTTTTGATTTAAACGAAGTAGGTGACCGTCAGAAATTATTGAAAATAATGGAAGAATTTTATCAGCTAGTTGTATCGTTCGGGGGTTCAATTTCTGGAGGATATAATGACGGTAGAGTACGTGGCCCATATTTACGTCTTCAATATGGTGAAGAAATGTACCAAGTTTTTAGAAAAGTGAAACAAATATTTGACCCCTATAACACGCTTAATCCAGGTGTTAAGATTGATGTTCTAGAGAAGGATCTCATACAAAATATGCGGCAAAATTATTCACTTTCTCATTTCTTCACTCATTTACCTCGAAATTAATAACTGTTTACTTGAGTTTTAGGAGTATTTTAGGTACTATATGTCTCGTATCGCATTTTTTGCGCGAGTGGTGAAATTGGTATACACGCTACCTTGAGGTGGTAGTGGCCGCAAGGCTGTGGAGGTTCAAGTCCTCTCTCGCGCACCACGCGCTTAAATGATATGGGTGATTAGCTCAGTTGGCTAGAGCACCTCGTTTACACCGAGGGGGTCGGGGGTTCGAATCCCTCATCACCCACCATAATAATTCCACAATCTGTTGTGGAATTATTTTTTTTATCGTACAATAGCTTTTCTAAACACATGTACGAAACTATTCTTATTGTTCTTATTCTAGTTTTATTCTCAGCTATTTGCTCAGGACTTAATGTTTCCCTAATGTCTCTTAATATTGCAGATTTAAAACGCAAAAAAGAACTTGGTAATATACAGGCATCAATTGTTTTTCCCTTGAGAGCCAAACCGCACTTAAGTCTCGCAAGTATTCTACTTACAAACGTAGCAGTCATATCAGCCTCATCTCTTGTACTAAGCCATCGCTATAGTGGCCTAGTGGCAGGAGTAGTGAGCACATTATTGATAGTTGTTTTTGGAGAAATTCTTCCTCAGGCATATTTTTTAAAAAATGCACTATTTATAACCGCTCTTTGTGCTCCAATACTTAGAACTATGATTATCGTTACGTATCCAATAGCGAGACCACTTGCTGGAATGCTTGATCATTTTTTTGGAAAAGAAAAGGGAGCATTACATACACGACGAGAACTTGGGCTTATTATTTCTGAACATTTAGGTCATAAAGAAAGCGAACTTGATGAGGACGAAGTTGAAATTATAAGAGGGGCATTGAAGCTAAGTGAAACTCAAGTTTCCGAAATCATGACACCGATTAAAAATGTATTTTCGTTGAGGGAAAATAGTGTAATTGATGAAGGTATGATTGATAAAATAAAAGAAGAAAGTTATAGCAGAATTCCTATACTTGGAATTAATATTGATGAACCGGGAGGGATTCTTTTAATGAAGGATCTTGTGGATATAGATTTCGATGAGCGGTCCTATGAAGTAAACGAGCTTCCAATACATAAACTTCATGTTGTTGGCGCAAGAACTGCCCTCGATACAATGTTTAGAAAATTTATTGCCGCACACACGCATCTGATGGCAGTGGAGAAGAATGATAGGATTGTTGGTATCGTCACTATCGAGGATCTACTCGAAGAAATCATCGGACATGAAATAGAAGATGAGTCTGATGTGGCGAGGATATAAAAAAACTCACTATAACTTATAGTGAGAACATTATGGTGGCGCCTCCCAGACTCGAACTGGGGACACAAGGCTCTTCAGGCCTCTGCTCTACCAGCTGAGCTAAGGCGCCGCACAAATGCTTAATAATTGTACATAACAGAGATTGTTTTAGCAAATCGAGCAACGTGTAATCTCAAAATATGGTATCATTTTTGCAATAGGTAAATACTAAAAAATTCCCCAACCTAGGAATTAAAGAATAGGAAAATATGTTACATCACATTTCAATGCGACAAAAAATATTTGTTATGGTTGCAGTTATGTCCGGGCTCTTTTTGGCTGCACTTGATCAGTCAATTGTTGGGACAGCGCTCCCAAAGATAGTTAATCAATTTCATGGGTTATCTGAACTCAGCTGGGTAGTAACTGCGTATCTTCTTAGCTCTACGATAGCTATTCCGATTAGCGGAAAGCTATCAGACATTTTCGGCCGAAGAAAGATGTTACTCACCGGTATCCTTATTTTTGTTATTGGTTCTATGTTTACGGGATTGTCCTGGAGTATGACGTCGTTGATTATTTTCAGGGCAATTCAGGGCATTGGCGGTGGAATCTTATTCTCTAGTGCTTTTGCGGTTATTGGCGATCTCTTTACTCCAGCTGAACGACCTAAATGGCAGGGAATCATCGGTGCAGTATGGGGTCTCTCCTCAGTAGTGGGTCCTCTTCTTGGTGGATTTCTAGCAGACCATGCTTCGTGGCGTTGGTGCTTTTACGTAAATGTACCCTTCGGTATTGTCGCATTTGGGCTTATTTTCATGTATTTGCCAACTATTATTGCTAAGGGCGCAGAAAAGAAAATCGATTTTGGAGGAGCTACGCTAATTGCTGCAGGACTCGCAGCACTTCTTTTAGTACTTAGCCTTGGCGGGGATAAATTTGCATGGGGTTCCATACAATCCTATAGTTTATTCGCTCTTGGGTTTGCGCTTTTAGGTTATTTCGTATATTGGGAAAGCAAACACGAAGATCCAATTATACCTCTCATGATTTTCAAGAATGGCATCTTCAGGGTTTCAATAATTATGCTGTTCTTGGTTGGGATTGCTATGTTCGGTGCAATAATCTATCTGCCACTTTTTGCTCAAGTTGTTCAAGGTGCTTCCGCAACGAATTCGGGCATCATTCTTCTTCCATTAGTATTCTCACTTGCGCTTACTAGTATTGCTTCAGGACAAATCGTAGCAAGAACGGGTAAGTATAAACAAATTGCTATTTTTGGAGCTTTTTTGATGACTGGTTCACTATTTTGGCTTTCTACTATTTCAGCTACAACTTCCCACTTTCAGCTCGCTATTCGTATGATTCCACTTGGAATTGGTATTGGTATAACTATGCCGCTATTTACATTAGTTATACAAAATGCCTTTGAGCAGAAATTCCTTGGTGTGGTCAGCTCATCGGCGCAACTTTTTCGAGGGATTGGGTCAGTTGTCGGTGTCGCGCTTATGGGCACATATTTGAACCACCAGCTCAATACAAAGCTTGAAGCACTTTCAGGATCTAGTTTTGCTCAATCCATGAGTAACGGTGGTCATCCAGTAACGAATTTGAACGCAAATGGACTGCAGCAGTTGCTCTCTTCATCTAATCAGGCTGAAATACTAGGTAATATCGCGAAGTCTCCGAACCATACCCAATTAGCGGGTTCGTTTCAAAGTTTTATTGAATCAGCACGATCAGCACTCGCGACCTCATTAACTCATGTATTTTTTGTTAGTGCGTGTGTTCTAGTTATAGCGTGTATCGCGGTATTTTTCTTAAAGGAAATTCCTCTTCGAAAACATAGCGATAGCAAACCAGTAGCCGCCGAATAGCACTAGAGGTTGCAAGGGGAGATTATTTTGTCTATAATCTACCCTTGTAATATGCGGGTTTAGCTCAGTTGTTTAGAGCGCTTCCTTGCCAAGGAAGAGGTCGAGAGTTAGAGTCTCTTAACCCGCACCAATTTGTATTGCAAGAGCCCGAAGGGGCTCTTTTTATTTCCAAGTAAAGTTTTTCACGATGGCTTACTGTATATTTTAGTAAATTACCAGCCGTCATTCGCCTGTTGATGGAAATTATTTTTAGCCTACGCCAAGCATAAGAGATTGGGCGTTGCCTTGATTGCATACTGTGTAAATTGAAAAACAATATGCATTCAAATTCCATGCTGGGGCAGCGGGTGGCGGAGGAGTGGAATAAGTACTGCCTTTTACGCCACCAATGCCATTAAGGTATGTATCTCTATAAATAGTAAAAGTGTTATAAGGGTAATTTGCTGCAATATTTATAAATAATGCTTGATCATAGCCTACCGCTGAACCTGCTGGTGGAAGGGTTATGTTCGTTGATGGAGTGAGCTGAAACCAGCCCGTAAGTACAATAGCATTAGAGCCTGAATCAAGTCCAGGTTGAAATTGGAGTAGTTTGGTATAGCCAATTCGCGTACCTGCAGCCGTACCCCCAAAAGCAGTTTCATTATACAGAGCTCCAATGACATTTGTATTAACTCCAGCTCCGGTAATGTTGCCATAAAAATATGTGCTATTCCAAGGACCGGTGAAACCGGAGTATGCACGCAAAGCCAGCGCCTGGTTGACTGCAGTAGAAGATGTAGGGGTGTAGGTGACAGCAGTACCGCCAGCAACCATATACCCAATGGTAGGGTCTATGATTATTGGATATGTAGCGTTATCAAGAAATATTTGCGGAATATGTATTTCAAGATCATTTATGCCGTCCCAGTCTTTGTTGAATGCGCACCAAACTTTTTTCCCTGTCGCATCTTTAGCCCATGGTCTATAGATGTGGAAAGCTTTTCCAGTTTTGTATTCATTGTTTGTCTTTGATTTATGATACGCGGCGTATGAACCAATTATATTATCGGGAACTCTTACCGTATCGTCTTCTCTTTCTCCAGACTGATAGCAAAAATCTAATTCCTTAGACTGAACACTAAAGGGGATCACATTTGAATCAGGCTTTGCGCTTAAATGAATTTCAAATTCAAAACCAGATTGCGTAACTTGATCTGATATTGGAGGGAAATTATTGCGGAATCCGTTTTTAATCCAAGATTTTTGAGAAACAATTGGTTTTAGATAGGTGATCAGATCCTTCTCATTTTTTTTAAAAGAGTCTTTTTTTAGCGGTAATCCGTATATCTCGGAATACCTCTTGATGATTTTATCTACTATATTATTTGGTATTTTTGGATTTGCTTTTTTAAGACCGTAAGCGTGTTTGTCGTTTATATTTTTTTTAATTGATTTCTTGTAGTAATCATAAACTTTATTGTAATTGCAATCTAGATTAATGTAAGTTAAATACACTCCTTCGAAATATCCACCCGAATAAAACTTTACGTCTCTACCTTGATGTCGAAAATAAAGTTTCCCACCTTTTTCTTTACTGATGGTTACGTATTTACTAAGGACATCTTTTACTGCTTGTTTTAACGCCCTGTCGATCTTAGGAATATCATCGCGGTCAGAATTGTAATATATCTCGATTCCTTTTAAACCTTTATCCATGTAAAAGGGATTCCAATTCATATAACCTGCAAGCCTACATTCGGGTATGTCTATTTTATCGATGTAATCTGAAGTTTTATAGAAGCCGAAGTACATCATAGCCGGGTCCGTAGGAGCATAGCTTACAATTGTTTGGCTTTCTAAAAAAACATGCCGAAGCATTTCAAATTGCGCTGCCATTGTTGTCGCATTTCTATTACCAGGCTGTATGTAGCGGATACACATATTATCGAAACTGTTATTTGTTTGAATGGGGTAGAAATGAGCTTTAATTTTCTCTGACTGAAAAGTAACTTTGTCTCCGTTGAGTACGTGCTTTCCTTTTATGTTTTTAAGACCGAGGCTTAAGTTGACCTCATTTTGCCATTTCTTGACTTTGAATCTTGGAAAAAAGTCTGATTGCTTTTCGTCACCTACAATTGCTTCCCAGTCTTGATGATTGAAATAATGTGTCGTATCCATCATCTTAGGTGTAATAAATATTGTAATCTACTGTCGCCGTAGGCGCCACGGTACCATTTCGTAAAGTTGTGATTGCTATACTTATTCCGGAAGAAAATGCTATACCCTGTGGAATGAAAACGTTTGCTCCACCATTAGCAGGAATACCAAGAGAAAAAAATAAAGTTGTAGTTCCTGAAGTTGGCGCGCTTGCAGCATTGTAAAAATTCACATATGAAACCGCAGCATTATTGTTATAAATATACCAACCATAAACTTGGCCTGCACTTGCTTTAAGAACAGTTCCTGCGGATCCACCAATAGAGCCAGAAGACACAAGCAGTCCACCTGTGGTCGCAGGAGTTAAATTTACGGGCAGAGTGCTTTGGTTAGAGGCAATTACTACTGGCGCACTAGATGCCATAGATGCTTGACCATTAGGATTTTGAGGGTTGTAGCTCATAGTTTTATATTATATTCCATTTCGTTCCGTCACTCACGACTGAAACACATACATATTGTACTTGAATTACGGCAGAAGCACTTCCATCTATTGCCTGGGAAGAAGTTGTGTTGATGGTTACCGTATTAGCTGAGCTGTCAGTTTTCTTTATATTGTAAATATTGTATGTTGCTGTTGCATCAGGTAGCACTATACTTACGGCACCTCCGGAAGCATCCACTAATGCGGTTTGGCCAGGATTTAGCGTAAGGGTCGCAGGGCTACTTGCATATGTTATGAGCCGAATTTGCGTAAGATAACCATTTTGGGCAGACGTAGTAGCGCCTGTGGTAGTGTTTACGAGTGATTGGGTTAAAAAAGTATTGAGAACTGTGCCCCAAGCACCATCATCACCGCTTACTTGCGGTAGTCTTGCAGCAATACCAGCCATTATAAAATACACCTCATATTGATTAAATTTTAACATAAGTTAAATGAGGTTATCAAACATTAGTGACTATGCTGTTCTCTATAGCACTGTAAGTTGTTAAGCATATGCACATTTGGTATGATTATAAGTAATTATTCAATAATCATAATTTTGGATAATGAAAATTCTTTATGAAAAAACATTTTTTTATTATTCCTACATTTTTCTTACTATTGTTTGTGCTACCCTCGACAATAGTTTCCGCAGCAACTTCCACAACTACAATTAATGTTGCAGTCGCCTCAGTTATTACGATTTCCAGTGGCGGTACGTTGAATCTTTCGGTTACCCCGTCTGGGCCTGGTGCACAAACAGTTGGAAGCGATACAGTCACAATCAGTACAAATGATACGGCTGGGTATACGCTAAAAATTTCAAATTCATCCGCCTCTACTGCAAACCTAATTTCTGGAAGTAATACAATTAGCCCATCAGCAGGAACTCAAGCTAGTCCAACCGTTCCTCAATTGGCCAATAGTTGGGGTTACTGTGTCACTGGCGTTGGTGGTTTTGTATGCCCATCAGTAGCTTCTGCTAGTCAGGCTATTAGTAACACATATTCATTTGCAGGAACGCCACTTTCCGCTTCACCAAATACGCTGAAAGCAACAGCCACAACTGCAACGAATGATACTACTGTCGTATGGTATGGAGTCAGCGCTGATACTACGAAACCGTCGGGTACTTATACTTCAACCGTAACTTACACTGGAATTGCCAATTAATGGATAACTTACTAAAAAGAAAAAAAACGAGGGGTGGTTTTTTTGCGCTAATTGGCCTTTCTTTTTTGCTTCTATTGCCAAAAGTATATGCGCAGTCAGCCACATCACAGCAAAGTTTAACGTTATCGCCAACATCAAACATTCAATCTTTTGACAAAGGAGCTTCTTCAGACGGAACTGTGCAAGTTATTAACCAGGGATCCGCAGCGTATGATTTTTCTGTTTATGCAACACCATATAGTGTTTCCGGAGAAGACTACCAACAGGATTTTAGTCCAATTCCAGGTGCAATAAATATTGCCAGCTGGTTCAATTTTCCAAGCGCCACCTATCATATTAATCCGGGTCAAACTGTAGCGGTACCATATACCATTAATGTTCCATCCACAGTACTTTCGGGAGGATATTATGGAGTAATCTTTGCAGAAATTCAAAACCCCCAGGTGGTTAATGGAGTAACTATTAAAGACAGACTTGGTTCAATCTTCTATCTAACCGTCAATGGGCCGGCGGTTAATCAGGGAAGTTTACTGAGCTGGAATGCAAAGCCCTTCCAGAAACCAAATTTAACAGGTTATGTTCGTGTTGCAAATACCGGTACACTCCATTTTTCTGCAAGTGTGAATGCAACTGTCAAAGACATGTTTGGTTTTACTAAACTAAATTTCTCGAGCGTTAAAGAAGTTCTTCCTCAGACTGTAAGGAGGATACCTATTGAGTGGAAAAATACTCCTTTTATGGGTCTTTATAAGATAAATGGATCAGTCACGTATCTTGGTAAAACAAGCACTCTCGGTACGAAATATGTGATTGTGATGTCGCAACTTGCTCGCTATATAATAGGTGGAATTGCTATACTTCTTGTGCTGATGCTCATAATTCATGAGATTGCAAAGTATCGAAGAAACAAGAAGAAGAAAAAGCATGGTCCAAACAAGAAGAAAAAAAAGTAATTCGGTAGCTGCATTTATTGCAGTAGTTTTATTTTTAACAATTAGCCCTTTAGTAAAAGCTGATACTGCTGTTAGTGTAAAAATATGCCAAAAGATGGATACGCCTACTTTTTCAAATGCTGATAAATCTTACATTCATACGGCTAGAAAATTCTTTGTAGTCGAGGGCAATAGTGGTGAAAAAGCTACAGTGAACGAAGTCGTTAAAAATAACGGCACCGCCATTTACACTGGAGACTCTTTAAGTAATGGAAATTTCAAACATGAAGTTCAACTTAAACAAGGAGACAATAGTATTACCGTTACTGCGCTTGATGCATGCGGTAACATCAAAACTTCTGAAATGCTTCTTGTAAATCAGGATCGTGGGCAAATGCCGCCGTTTACATGGTCTGTACTTTCCCAGAATCTAATTGAAGAAATGCATTTGGCAACTTGGATGGTATCTAAATTGTGATGAAAAAATTTATCATCGGATCTTTAGCACTATTTTTTTTCCTTATTCAACCTACAGTATTCGCTAATTCAACGTATGGTAGTGGTAATTATGGTGATTGCCAGTATTCTTCATGTTCAATAACAATAACGAGTAGTGCAGCGGTTGGACTTAATCTTACCCCATCTGGCTCGGGTAGTTGTGCGATAGGGTCAGACTCAGTTGTAGTTACAACCCATAATACTAATGGATATTTTCTTCAACTTAGCGCCACTACTTCCCAAACAAGTCTTAACAACGGGTCAAGTTCTATTCCGTCTACGACGGGGACGTTTGTAGCGCCTACAGCTCTAACGACCAATACATGGGGGTTTCGGGTTGATGCCCAGGGAGGTTTTGGGGCAGGCCCAACTACTAACTTAACAAACCCAAGCCTATCTACGTTTTCTGGTCTTTCGATAGCGCCAGGATACACTATTAAAACAACAACAACACCAACGCCTAAAAATTATGGAGTGGATATCGGTGACACAACTGTCGTGTGGTATGGGGTTTGCGCTGACTCGAGTAATAAAAACGGCTCATACTCAGATAGCATTACTTATACAGCTACAGCGAATCCTTAATAAGCTTGTTGCTACTTGATATATGCTTATGACGACTATATACTCTAAGTAGAATAAACAGTAAAGGAAGTACTATGTTACATAATTTCGCGATACTAGATTTAAACGCTCCAGAGCTTGTAATCATTCTCCTTATACTTATACTCCTGTTTGGTGGGAAAAAATTACCTGAATTATCTAAAAGTGTTGGTGAATCTTTGAGAGAATTGAAAAAAGGGCTTAACGGCGAAGAAGAAACCAAAACAACAAAAAAAGAAAATGAAAAAGCATCAAAAACAACAAAAACTGATAAATAATCCTGAATTCCACCTTAGTTTCTCAGAGCATTTAGCTGAACTCCGTTCGAGATTATTTATAATTGCTTTATGTGTATCTCTCGCAACTCTGGCAGGTTATTTTGTACAGCAACAACTAATAGGAATTATGTTACGTCCCGCAAAAGGGCAGTCGTTTATATACACATCGCCGACGAGTGGTATTAATTTCCTGTTTCAGGTTTGTTTGTATTTTGGAATTTATATCAGTCTTCCGGTCATTATCTTTAATGTTCTGAAATTCTTACAACCACTTTTTGAAAAGAAGGTTGAAAAACTTATTTGGCAATACAGCCTTTATTCTTTTTTGTTAGCAAGCTTAGGAGTTTTATTCGGGTATTTTGCGGGGTTGCCTTTTGCATTACATTTTCTAGGAACTCAATTTACATCTAATCAAATACAAGCTCTATATACTATTAATGAATATGGTGCGTTTGTCTCATTTTATTTGCTAGGTTCGGCTCTTCTGTTCCAACTGTTCTTAATCTTAATTTTCATTAATCGCATAAAGCCTTTGCAGCCCAAAAAACTTTTCAAATACGAGAAGTACGTTATTGGAGGAGCGTTTATCGTATCTTTTTTGATGGTGCCGGCCCCAAATATCATGAACCAAATTGTTCTAGCAGTGCCAATTATCGTTATGTATCAGCTGGCAATTCTAATTATTGCAATAACTAACAGAAGAAAAAACAGCAAAACACTGGTTGCTGAAACAATCGAGGGCCCTGAGACTAAAAGGGAACCGATGAAACCGGTACTTATAAGTGATATCATTAGAGCATAAGTACTGAGAATTAAATATTTATGAGTAAACGACTGAATGAAATCATGGCCAAGGAAATGTCTCGAAAACAGTTTGTGGCAGTTCTTGGCGCAGCATGTTTGTCTATTTTCGGCCTCAGTGCAATACTTGATATCCTTTCTGGCTCAAGTAAAGTGCAGCCTGCATCGAAATATGGATATGGTTCCGGCCCCTATGGTGGTACTAAAGATAAGATACCCCCACTACAATAGCCTGCACATTGTTTTTTCTCTGTAAATTATGATATTGTATGCTCCATGCGAGATTCTAGTGAAGCAATGACACACTATATCACTTTTGATGAAGTAGATTTTCATACTATTAACCAGTCAACTGTTATGGAATTTGGTGCCCCATTAATGGATATTTCCATGGAAGACCCTACTGATGGGTTTGTACTAATTCATGAAGCACTCATTAATAATCCTCATATCTATCCGTATATTGAAACATCAACTGTGATCGGTGGAATGGTTTCTTCTTATATGGACGGCCCAGAAACCGCACGATCTGCGCTACTAAAAGCGCTAGAATATAATTTTCCAGAAAATGAACCTATTCTACCAGCTAGATTATTCATGTCGTATTTTATGAAGAAAACATTAATTCGCAGACTTATCTCGCCTATTTATGAGAATAAAATAGTAAATGTTTTGAACGTTACTGCTGAGCCTCAGCAGAATTATTAATTTATTATGGGCGAAAAAAGAATACACCCTCAAGATTTTTTTTCCGAAAATCCTCCTGATAGAATCATCGGTATAGAATCTGAAATTACAATCCAAATTTCTTCAAAAAGTGATTTATATAACGATGAAAATAAATTTATGAACGACCAGGTTATTAAAGACGCAGGCTTTCGGTGCGCAGGTTACGGGTATTTGGATGCGGGGGGTAGGGCCTATCTAGATATGCAAAACCTTGAAATTGCCACGGCGGAATGCCTTGGACCTAGGCAGGCGGCCGCAGCAGACTATGCAGGAATTCTACAGATAATCGATATTGTTGATGCATCTGAACTTGAACATGAGGGTTTATACAGAAATACTGGAACTGCAATCAAGGGGGTAGCCGATACAACCGGTTATCATGAAAATTATCTAATCCCTCGATCGATCACTGCAGAAACTGATTTCAACAGTCTCCTTCCTTCGTTCTGGGCTTCCCGTATATGGGCGGGTGCGGGTATAGTGAACGATGGTTTTGAATTATCTCAAAAGATTGCCGGGATTGGTTTTCAGACAATTACAAACGAGCTTTCTCATCGAATTACCCATGGCTCAAAGCCAATGGCAATAGTTCCACCTGAGGGAGCAGATCAGGATACGATCACACCTGGGGGTGATTATGCGAGGCTAGAGGTGCGTTTTGCTGATGCGAATTTTTCAAAAACAATAAATTTCTTAGATTTGGCTGCTACGTCTTTGACTCTTAGACTTGTTGAGCATAAAGATAAGATTAATAATGATCTACTGATTTCAAAATCTTTTGAAAGCCCAGGTTTTGCGGCGCAATATTTTTCAACAGATCTTGGTTTTACTCGCTCGATGGAGACACTTGACGGGAATACCATCTCTGCAATTAATTACCAAGAGCTTCTTCTAGAACAAGCACTTGCGCTCAATGAAATAATTGAACTTCCGGATGATGAAAAAATTGCTCTACCGTTATGGGGACAAGTAATCGATCAGTTAAAGTTGGCTGATCTTAAAAAAAATGAATATGCAGGACTTCTTGAGCTTGCAGATTTTGCGATTAGACATTTTTATCTCATGAAGAGATTCGATGAGCCGCAAATTAATAGCTATAACGCTGATGTTGTCGCTGCAAGCTTGGCCTGGGATAGGATCTCTCCGTCTGGGCCTGCTTTAAGATATTGGGATAAGATTGATTCACCGTATGTCTTGCATTCTGAAATTTTAAAGCTTTATGATACTCCCCCGCGAACACGTGCCGCTGCAAGAGGTAACTTGATCAGGAATAATCACGGAGAAAAAAACGCCTGTTGGAATTCCTTAAGAACAAAAAATGGCGAATACTACAGGTTCGATGATCCATATAGTGTAAATGCTGAATTGGAAGAGTTTTAGTAATGTTGTTTTATCGTCACGCATGTTCTCTGTTATAATTTACAGTGCTGGCGCCTTGGCGGAGTGGTTACGTGGAGGTCTGCAAAACCTTTTACACCGGTTCAATTCCGGTAGGCGCCTCCAATTGCTATACTAATAGTATAAATGGGCGAGTGGCGGAATTGGTATACGCGACGGACTTAAAATCCGTTGCCGCAAGGCTTGAGGGTTCGAGTCCCTCCTTGCCCACCATATAAATAACCTGGTTTTGACCAGGTTATTTTAGTTAAAAAGTTGTATAATAGAAGAATTAAATGGGTGAAATTTATGGTTCAAAAAAAACGCACTGAAAAAATAGTTAAAAAAAATCCCGTTTCCATTATTGGGTCTAGAAAGCTATTTAAAAAATCTTATGAAACAATAATACGCAATAAGAAAAAATTAGCAGGAATAGTACTGTTATATGCAGTATTATATTTTATTTTTGTAATGGGATTTTCATTAACGTCTAGCATGGGAAGCGCTGTGAATACTGGGGCTTCTAAAATAAGCCAGGCCAGCACCGCTCTTTCTTATGCAGTGAGTAATATGTATAACGGAAATAGCCAATCTGATGCAGTCGTGCTCACCCAGCTGCTGCTCTTTTTAGTTGCAGTAATGGCTACTATTTGGTTACTTGGAAAGCTTGATGAGGGAAAAGAAGTGAAAGTTTTAGATGCATTTTACGAAGGAACGGCGCATTTTATACCTACGCTTGTAGTAGCGACGGTACTAGTTATTTCATTAATTCCAGCACTTATTGCAGGTGCGTTTTTGAGTGTTGCTCTAAAGAGTAGTGGCTCATCGATGGAAACAACTATCGTATTTCTTCTTTCTGTCTTAGCATTATTTTTTGGATTAATCCTTTTTACTATGCTGTGGCCGGCTTTTTATATAAGTGCGACCACTCGTGTTCGCCCAATGAAGGCTTTGAAGCAATCAATTGCGCTTACAAAACTAAGAAGAACTAAAATACTTGGAAGAATAACGCTTCTTTTCACAGGCCTTGCACTATTATTTTTTGGAGTACTTTATCTTTTCGCTATGATTAGCACTGGCTTCATACCTTACGTGTTATTTATCTTAGTATTTATTATTTTCCTTTTTAGTCAGGTTTATTTATATGAGCTTTACGGGAGCTTAGAGTGAATGAAGTGGATCAAATAAAAAAACTTCGAGATCAACTCAATAAATATTCTTACGAGTACTACGTTCTTGATAAACCAACCGTCCCTGACTCTGTCTATGATTCATTGTTTGCTCAACTCAAAAAACTAGAAGACGAGCATCCGGAATATATTTCTATTGATTCTCCTACGCAAAGAGTTGGTGGACAGGCACTTGACTCATTTAAAAAAGTTGAACATAGAACTCGTATGGTTAGCCTTAATGATATTTTTGAAGATATCGAGATAAATAAATGGATACAGAGAATCTCAAAAATTGAACCAGCATCGGAAACCTCAGATTTTTGGGGAGACATAAAAATGGATGGCTTGGCATGCTCTTTGATTTATGAAGACGGTATTCTGAAAAAAGCAGTAACGAGAGGAGATGGATTAATTGGTGAGGATGTTACAGCAAATTGTAAGACTGTAAAAAGCATCCCTCTTAAACTCATGGGTGATGATTTTTTTTCAAATGGCAGAACTGAAGTACGCGGTGAGATTGTTATGTATAAAAAAGATTTTAAAGAATTAAATTCTCATTTAAGTGCAAAAGATGAATCTACATACGCTAATCCTCGTAATTTGGCTGCAGGAACAATTAGGCAGCTTGATCCGGTGATTGCTGCAAGTAGAAAACTTTATTTTCGGGCTTATGATCTTCTGAGAAATAATACCTCTGATATAGTGACTCAGGAGTCAGCATACTCAGACCTTAAGCGACTGGGATTTTTAGTTAATGCTGATGCTTTTAAACTAAAAAACGTTGAAGAAATAAAGAAATTTATAGAAAAATGGCGTGAAAAAAGACACGAGCTTCCGTTCAACACTGACGGCCTTGTTTTTAGGATTAACAATAGAAATCTTTATGAACGCCTTGGCATAGTAGGGAAAAATCCGCGAGGGGCGATTGCCTTTAAGTTTCCAGCAGAGCAATCGACTACAAAACTAATCGACATTTTCATTAGTATTGGACGAACAGGAGCAGCAACTCCTGTTGCAGTGTTGGAGCCTGTTGTAGTCGCAGGCAGCACGGTTCAAATGGCAACGCTGCATAATGAAGATGAAATTGAAAAGAAGGATTTAAGAATTGGCGATACAGTTATCATACAAAAGGCAGGTGACATTATCCCTGAAGTTGTAGAAGCCATCACTTCGCTTAGAAATGGATCTGAGAAGGTATTTACGATGCCTGACAAATGCCCTGACTGTCACTCGAAACTCCTACGGCCAGAAAAAGAAGCAGTTTGGCGATGCGTTAATAATAATTGCCCCACTCGAACATGGAGACATATTGAACATTTCGCTTCAAAACAGGCACTTGATATAGATGGCTTGGGCGAAAAAAATGTCATAGCTCTTTTGGACTCGGGATTGATTAATGATGCTGCCGATCTCTATTCATTAAATGAAGATCAACTTGTTGCACTGAATCGATTCGCAGAACTAAGTGCTAAAAATTTAGTTATGGCAATACGTGAAAAAAAGAATCCGCAGTTATCCAAATTTATATTTGCATTGGGTATCCGACATGTTGGCGCCCAGACGGCAGTAGATCTCGCTAATCATTTCAGGAATCTTGAAGTAATATTGAGCGCATCAAGTGATTCGCTATCTTCAGTTGATGGAATCGGCGCAGTTGTTGCAGAATCCATTACCGCATGGGCAAGCGAGCAGTCTAATCGTGAGCTTATAAATAAGTTTTATAAAAATGGTGTCGTGATACAGGATGTTAAAAAGCCGATCAAAGGAAACCTGAGTGGTAAAAGTTTTGTAATCACAGGTTCACTTGAAAGTATGGGGCGTGAAGCAGCAGCAGATAAAATTCGTGAGCGAGGTGGAACATTTCAGGGTGCAGTCGGTAGGAACACTACCTATCTTATTGCCGGAGAAGCTGTCGGTGTAAGTAAACAAAAAAAGGCCGATAAATTTGGAACTAAAGTAATTGATGAAAAAACATTTCTGAACTTACTTGACAGCTGATTAGTATAAGCGTTATATAAGAGTATAAATCTCGCGCAGTCTGTGCGGCTTTAAAATAAAAACTATACCAAAAATTGAAAACGTTAAGGCCGCCGGGTGGGCCTGCGCGATATTTATCCAATAGAAAGAACTGAATTGAAGAAAATTATAGTAATAACTGGAGCTAGCGATGGTATTGGAAAAGAGGCCGCCCATCAGCTTCAAGCTCTTGGTCATCAGGTGGTTATCGTTGGGCGTTCTTCTGAAAAAACAAGAGTAGTCGCCGAAGCCCTAAGTGCACCTTATTATGTAGCTGATTTTTGCAAATTAGATGATGTCAGAAAACTCGCAAAGAATTTAATAAAAGATTTTGACCATATTGATGTTCTTGTGAATAACGCGGGAGGAATTTTTGGTAAACGTGAATTAACTGTAGATGGGCATGAAAAAACGATGCAAGTTAACCATTTGGCACATTTTTTATTAACTAATCTGCTAATCGATATTCTGGTTAAGAGCAAAGCTTCAATTATTAATACTTCCAGTATTGCTAACCGGGTACTCAGTGATTTTGATATTAATGACCTTGAATTAGCTAATTAATATACATCACAAAAAGCCTATGGAAATGCCAAACTTGAAAATATTCTTTTCACAAAAGAACTACATAACCGTTTCCACGATCTAGGAATTACTACTGCAGCTTTTCATCCCGGCAATGTTGCGAGTAATTTTGCAAATGATACGAACAATCTTATGAAATTTGCATATCACACACCAATTAAAAAAATATTTTTAATACCTGTATCCAAAGGTGCGGAAACCCTAGTATGGCTTGCGGATAAATCTGGAGATTTAGATTGGAAGTCTGGTGAATACTATATAAAGAAAAAAATATCGAATAAAGTTGATGAAAAGGCACTTGATCCGTCAATCCAGAAGTCTTTATGGAATCAATCAGCAAAATTTGCAGAATTAAAATAGGTATACAGAGTTTATGATTTACAAAAATATTATTACAAAAAAAGTTCGAGATACATTTTCAGATGTACAGCATCATAATTACGATGCTGTATTGAGAGGGATTAATAAAAATGCGTATCATCATTTTGCAGGCAATCATGCGCTTGGTGGTACTCGTCACGATACCGATGCCTTAAGGAAGTGGTTTGAAAGATTAGGTAGAGTTTTTCCTGAACTTACATTTGAAGTTAAAGACGTTATAGTCAAGGGGATGCTGTGGAATACATTAGTAGTTGCAAGATGGGTAGCGACTACTAAGCTTATCAATGGTGAATCATATGTAAATCCAGGAGTTCATTTCATTTCTATCAGATGGGGTAAGGCATATAAATTTGAGGTATATGAAGATACTCAAGTAGTAGCAAATGGATTAGCTAAACAGGCTGAGTCAGGAATCAGAGAAGCAATCGCAGAAAAAATAGAAAGTTAAAAAAACGTGGTGGAGCATAAGGGATTCGAACCCTTGACCTCTTCCATGCCATGGAAGCGCGCTAGCCAACTGCGCCAATGCCCCGTGGTTTGTAATTATAGCTAAAGCAGGGTTCTCAAACAACACCACTCTAGTAAATAGAGACGCTAATAGATTATACTAATGGTAATGCAAAACGTAACAAAAACTGAAGCAGAACGCATAATTGCTGAAGGCATAAAAAGTAATAGTCAAAAAAGAATTCTTTATCTTTTAAGTGGTGGTTCGAGTGCTTCGATAGGTGTAGCTGCACTTGGACTTCTAAATGAATCAGTTAGAAAAAATATCTCTGTGGCAATGGTAGACGAAAGATTCGTACCCTATGATTCCGAAGACTCAAATGCGTATCTTCTTAAGAAACTCGGGATACTTAACGTTGTTTCTATTTTCGATGAAGTTCTTGAAAATAATTCTGAGATCGATCGGAATAAAACAGCCCAAAACTATGAAAATAAGCTGGCGAATGCGCTAGAGAATTCAGATTATATTATTGCTGTTTTGGGTATCGGTGCAGATAATCATACTGCGGGAATTTTACCAGGAATAAACTTCAATGATTCTAATGATCTTGTGGTTGATTATTCCTCAGACACTTTTGAGAGAATTTCTATCAGCCCACATTTCTTTAGCTCTATTGATATGCTGTTTGCATATGTAGAAGGTGTCGAAAAAGAATCTGCTGTTCTGGCGGTTTCCGAAGTTCATGATTCAGTCGACTATCCGTCACAACTAATCAAAAACGCAAAGCAATATGAGATACTTTATAACAAGGGGAAATTATTATGAAAATAGGATTTGTTGGTCTTGGAAAAATGGGTTATCAGATTGTTAAAAAACTTTCTGAGGCTGGTCACGAAATGGTTGTACTTGATGTAGATCAGAATGCGGTTGAAAAAGCAGTGCAAAGTGGCGCAAAAGCTGCCGTGAGCAGACAAGAATTGGTAACTATGCTTGGAGTGAATCCGGTTGTATGGCTTATGATTCCTTCTAACTTCACTTCAGACGAAATTGACGCCTTCCTACCCCTCTTGCCCGAAGGCGCACTTTTGATCGATGGTGGAAATACTAATTTCAATGAAACTATGAGTCATGCAGAGAAGCTAGCAGCTCAGAATATAAATATGATGGACGTGGGAACAAGCGGTGGGGTTATGGGACTCAGTAATGGTTTTAGTCTGATGGTCGGCGGTTCTCAGGAAAATTACGAAAGAATGACGCCAGCCTTTGATGTTTTAGCAGCACCAAAGGGGGCTCATGCGTATATGGGTAATTCGGGTCGCGGTCACTTCGTTAAGATGGTCCACAATGGAATTGAGTATGGTGTTATGCAGGCTATGGCTGAAGGTTACCAGCTCCTTAAGGAGGGCCCGATGGAAGGCCTCGATATGGAAAAGATAGCAGAGGTCTGGCAGCATGGCAGTATCGTAGAGTCGACACTTAATAAACTCATGGTTGAGATTTATCAAGAAAATCCAACACTTGAAGGTGTTGAAGGGTATGTAGCGGACTCTGGTGAAGGCCGATGGACGCTCGACTCAGCACACAAAAGTAGTATTAAGATGCCTGTTCTTGAAGATGCTTTGAAGGTTAGGTTTGATAGTCAAAATGGCGAAGTATCTTACGCGACACAAATTTTAGCTGCGCTAAGAAATAAATTCGGCGGGCATAGTATTAATAAGTCCTAAAGAAGGGTTATAAGATGGCATTAACGAATAATTCAAACGGAACTGTCCTAGTAATTTTTGGCGCAACCGGAAATCTTGTTCAGAATAAATTGCTTCCAGCAATATATCATCTCCTAAAAGGGGGTCTAGTTCCTGAAAAGTTTGAAATAATTTTCGTTTCTAGAAATCCTGACGTAACAAAAGAATCAATACTAAAGAAAATTGATGATGAACCGATGCGAAAAGGACAGCAAAATATACAAGAAATAACCGATCTTTTTAAGAATAGATCGAGAGTATTAACACTAGATAGTGAAAACCCCGAAGATTTCTTCTTACTAAAGAACGTACTTCAGGAGATTGATAGAAAAAATGGTGAAAAACTAAACCATCTCTATTATCTAGCAGTTCCTCCATCGATATTTAAAAGTGTTATTACTTGTCTTGCAAACGCTGGCCTGAATAAGGAATCTGGAAAAACTTCCCGAAGAATACTAGTTGAAAAACCATTTGGTACTAATCTTGCAAGCGCTAAAGACCTAGTAGGATTTATAAAAAAATATTTTAAAGAAAATCAGGTATATCGAATAGACCATTATCTTGCAAAAGAGACAGCTCAGAATTTACTAACCTTTCGGTTCAGCAATCCTCTCATCGAAGGAATTTGGAATCGTCAATTTGTTGACTATATTCAAATCACAGCATCTGAAGAAGTTGGCATAGAGGGAAGGGCAGTATTTTATGAAGGAATGGGAGCGCTGAGGGACCTCATACAGAGTCATTTACTGCAACTTATGGCTTTGACGATGATGGAAGTTCCTCATCCCATGAGCGCCAAAGATCTTCATAAAGAAAAGCTTATACTTCTTAAATCGATTAAGCCAATTAAAAAGAAACACGTGGATGAGGTTGCGATTAGAGGGCAATATGCGGGCTATAAAGAAGAGGTAAAAAATCCTCATTCAAATATTGAAACGTATGCTGCAGTCCATCTTACGGTTAATAATTCTCGCTGGGGCGGAGTCCCGATATTACTCAGAACCGGCAAGGCACTGCAAGAAAAAACCACGGAGATCACGCTTGTCTTCAAAGATAGAACAAGAAGAAAAATTAAGCCTAATATGCTAACTATTCGTATTCAGCCAAATGAAGGTATCGGCATACGGCTACTTGCGAAAAAACCAGGACTTGTCGAAGAGCTTGAACCAGTAGATATGGATTTTTGTTATGAAACTTCTTTTAAGGATATTCAGCCTGACGCATACGAGCGAGTTCTCATAGATGCAATTATGGGTGACCAAAGTTTATTCGCAACCAGCGATGAAGTGATTCGTTGCTGGAAAATTCTGCAGCCCATATTAAGCGCTTGGGAAAAAGATAATAAACATCTTTACGGATATGATAAAGGTACGTGGGGGCCCGCAAAAGCAGCCTCATTCGCAAAAAGCCATGGATGTGAGTGGCTTATGAATACTTCTCATGTTTGTGAAATTCACCATTTAGGCGTAATAGTTTAAGAACATGTTAAAAGAAATCCCAAAAAGTATACTGACATCAATTTTCGGAAATCTTACCAAAAAGATAATTGAAAAACATGATGTAAAAATTGTTGCGGTCACCGGAAGTGTCGGCAAGACGAGTACTAAACTTGCCATAGCGCAGGTTTTATCTGAGAAATATAAAGTAGGTTTCCAAAAAGGTAATTACAATACGTTACTCAGTGTGCCCTTCATTTTCTTAGAACAACCACAGCCCAACCCCTTTGACATAAGCAAGTGGGTAAAAGCATATTTAAGTGGAAGAAGAATCCTTAAACAGGCAACTTATTATGATGTTGTCGTAGTAGAGCTAGGGGCTGATCGGCCAAGAGACGTAATTGCATTTAATGAATACCTCAATCCTGACGTAAGCGTCGTTACTGCGGTTAGTCCAGAGCATATGGCTCAGTTTCAAACTATCGATGCTGTAGCGGCCGAAGAACTCTCGGTTTCTAAATTCAGTAAAAATATAATATTAAATAGCGATGACATAAGCCCTGAATTTATCACTAAATACATTGGTGGTACTAAGTATTTAACCTATGGTCTGAAGCCAGATGCTAATTATTCCGGTACGTATAAAATTTCAAACAACGAAATGGAAGTCACTATAAAGAATGCAGGTAATTCTTTTAACGCGCAGACTGCTCTATTCGGAGCACCTTTCGCAAAAGCGATTACTGCTGCAGCTGCAGTAAGCGGTCAAATGGACTTAAGCAATGACGAGATTAAAGCCGGGATCAAGAAAATTATGCCAAACCCAGGCAGGATGAATATCCTTAAAGGGATTAAAAACTCTATGATTATTGATGATACGTATAATTCAAGTCCGCTTGCTGTTAAAGCTGCCCTTGAAGTGCTGAATAATTTAAAAGCCCCTCAAAGAATTGTTGTTCTGGGAATGATGAATGAACTTGGTGAAAGTTCAAAAAAAGAGCATCAAACTATGGGAGAGCTTTGCACGCCAGAATCAATTGACCTTGTTATAACCCTCGGTGAACATGCTAATTTTTATACAGCGCCAGCCGCCGCAGCTAAAGGCTGCAAAGTTATAGAAACATCGACTCCACAAACAGCTGCAAGAGCAGTAAAAGAAAATCTTAAAGATAGTGGAATTGTCTTAGTTAAAGGATCCCAGAATGGAGTTTACGCGGAAGAGGTAGTTAAGAAACTTCTCTTGAACAGCGAAGATGCGGTAAACTTAGTAAGGCAGTCAGGCTATTGGATGAAGATAAAGATAAAACAGTTCGGAGACATTTTATGAAAGTATTAGTTATTTTTGGTGGTGATTCAGCGGAACGAGAGATATCTTTAAAATCAGGTGCAGCCGTTGGTAAAGCTCTTTTGGGAGCAGGGTATGAAGTAAGTTATTGTGATCCATTGCATGAGAATATCTTGGAACACATCAAGGATATTGATGTTGTTTTTCCTATTCTGCATGGCGGGAAAGGTGAGAGCGGTGAGTTGCAGAAAATACTTGAAGAAAATTCAGTCAAATTTGTTGGTTCTGGTTCTGAGGCTTCGGCAAATTGTTTTGATAAATTACGTACAGCTCAGATAGCTGGCGATATACAATTTCCGAAATCTGAAGTTATATCCAAAGAAAATTTTGAAAATTCGGAGTTATTAAAAAATCCTTTTGTTATAAAGCCCAAGGCTGAAGGGTCAAGCGTAGATACTTTTATAGTTCGAGATCCGAGTGATTTTAAGTATGAAATTCTAGAAACTATTTTTCCCAAGTATAATAATGAGCTTCTCTTGCAAGAACTGATTGAAGGCATTGAGGTAACAGTCCCAATCATTGGTGAGCAAGCATTCCCTGTTGTAGAAATTATCCCTCCAGAAGGAAAAGAGTTTGATTTCGTAAATAAATATAATGGTCAAACTGCAGAAAACTGCCCACCAAAATTAGTTAGTGAATCGACACAAAAAAAGGCGCAAGATATCGCCATCAAACTACATAATCTAATGGGATGCAGAGACATTTCAAGAACCGATTTGATTGTTGATAAAAACGAAAACCTTGTTTGTCTAGAAATTAATACCTTACCCGGTATGACCGATAACAGCCTAGTACCCTTGTCTGCAAGGCAAGCAGGGCTCTCAATGCCTCAACTAGTAGATAAATTGGTAAAGCTTGCCTTAGCAAGAAGCTAATCGTTTTCAAGGTGTTATAAGGTATACTAATTGTAATGAAACGCTACGATCCAAGAGCTATTGAAAAAAAATGGCAAAAAGAATGGTCTGATTCAAAAATCTATGAAGCCATAGATAATGACGATAAGCCAAAGTATTACGCTCTATCCTTTTTCCCATATCCTAGTGGTATCGGATTACACATAGGTCATACTCGGAATTTTACAATTACGGATGTAGTCGCAAGATATAAGAGAATGCAAGGACATAACGTGCTACAGCCGATGGGATGGGATAGCTTTGGTCTGCCGGGCGAGAACTATGCGATTAAAACAGGAATCTCTCCGCAAATCACCACTAAACAAAATACAGATAATTTCAGAGAACAATGCAAGAAACTGGGACTTTCAATAGATTGGAGCCGTGAATTTGGTTCTACCGATTCAGATTACTATAAATGGACGCAGTGGTTTTTCCTGTTACTCCTAGAACGTGGTCTCGCCTACCAGCAGGAGAGCCCTCAGTGGTGGTGCGATGTTTGTAAAACGGTGCTTGCAAATGAACAGGTGGTAAACGGCTGTTGCTGGCGGCATGAAGACACTCCAGTGAGTAAAAAAGTGTTGAAACAATGGTTCTTTAAGATTACCGATTACGCTGATGAACTAGTTGCAGGACTTGATGGTCTTGATTGGCCTGAAGGTATAAAGCTAATGCAGAGAAATTGGATCGGTAAAAGCAAAGGCGCCAAAGTATCTTTTGCTGTTGCCGAAAATGATAGGACTATTGAAGTTTTCACTACTCGACCCGATACTCTTTTTGGAGCAACCTATATGGTGCTTGCACCCACTCATCCATTGGTAGCTGAGATTACTTCTGACGAGCAGAAGAAGACGGTTGAAGAATATGTAAAAAAAGCGGCTCGAAAAAATGAAATTGAATTACAAGAAGAGGCTGCCAAAAAGAAAACTGGTGTTTTCACAGGAGCCTATGCACTTAATCCAGTAAATGATGAACGAATTCCAATTTGGATAGCTGACTATGTACTTATGGGCTATGGAACGGGAGCTATAATGGCTGTGCCGGCTCACGATGAAAGAGACTTTGAATTTGCAAACCAATTCTCTATTCCAATTATTGAAGTTGTCTCATCAACTACTCCTCACCATGGTGGATGTTATAGCGGCGAAGGCATAATGATTAACTCCGGAAAATATGATGGATTACCGAGTGCTGAAGCAAGAGAACAAATTGTTGCCGACTTAGTGAAGAAGAAGATTGGTGACGAACAAGTAAATTACAAACTACGTGACTGGCTTATAAGTCGACAAAGATATTGGGGCGCACCAATACCGATTATCCATTGCCCTAAAGATGGTGCTGTTGCTGTGCCTAAAAAAGATCTACCACTTCAATTACCTGTGATGGATGATTTTCAACCAAGTGGTGACGGTCAATCCCCGCTTGCTCGAGCAAAGGATTGGGTAGAAACGAAATGCCCTACTTGTGGTGGTCCAGCGCGCCGAGAAACTGATACTATGGATGGCTTTGCTTGCAGTAGTTGGTATTTTTTACGATTCGCAGATCCCCATAATGCTGAAGCACCTTTTTCAAAAGAAAAAGCAGCTTATTGGCTTCCAGTAGATCTTTATGTTGGTGGAGCAGAACATGCTGTGATGCATCTTTTATATGCACGTATGTGGACGAAGGTTATGCATGACGCTGGACTTATTAACTTTGATGAGCCATTTAAAGCTTTGAGAAATCAAGGAATGCTACTTGCTGCTGATGGACAAAAGATCAGCAAAAGTAAGGGTAATGATATTAAGCCTGAGGAAATTATCGAGCAAGGCTATGGAGCAGACGCACTTCGTTTGATCGTACTCTTTCTCGCACCATTCGATATGTCCACTCCTTGGAGTAACGAAGGATTAGCTGGTGTATTTCGTTTTCTTCAAAGAGTATGGACATTAACCCAAAGATATATTGAATCAGAATATAACGAAACAAATTCTGAGTCCGAGGGGGCACTTATGAGTGTAACCCACGGCGCTATCAAGAAAGTTAGCAGAGATCTTGAAGTTATGTCATTCAATACTGCAATTGCAGCATTGATGCAATTTTGCAATGAACTATATGTCGTAGAAAAAGAAAAAGGCTTTAAAGATAAAAAATCTTGGAAATTTGCGCTCAAATCGATGGCGCAGTTACTAGCTCCTTTTGCACCACATATTGCTGAAGAACTTTGGGCTGAACTAGGCGAGAAAGGTTCAATTCATATTGCTCCATGGCCAACACATGACGAGGCGTATCTCGTTAAGCATACTATAAAGATTGCAATACAAGTGAATGGCAAGCTAAGAGGTGAAATTGAAATTCCGGCTGGTTCTGAACAATCTGTTATAGAAGAAGAAGCTAAATTAAATAAAAATGTTGCTGATTATTTGTCACCAGGTATACGTAAAGTGATCTACGTCAAAGATAAATTACTTAATTTTGTAGTTTAGCTTATTTACTACAATTGGTTGGACTTTGGTAGGTTGTAGAGCCACTTACGTTAAAAGTAAGCCCTTGTGGACCTAAAAAAACATTGTTATCGTTTTCTGCAATAAGGATTGGCTGAAGATCAGCAGGGGAAGTATGCAAACGATTCGCTGAATCTGATAATGCTTGAGTAAATGATTTGTTTGCTGGTATAGCTATTTCTGTTGATCCAAAACAACTAAGAGAATCGGTGCCAACATAGTTATTCGCAAAACCTTCGAGCATGCCCGCTCCGCATAAAACAATTGCAACAGCGCCAACGCGGGCAATAATTTTTTCACGATGATTAAATGAATTATAAGTATCGATTGTTCTTGAGATAAAGTTTGCCATAAAAAGTCCTAGGGGTTGGAAGAAATAATTTCTGAAGTTCCGGCTGTGTGCTCTGATCCATCTGGTGTTTTGAACGTGTAATTTCCATTGCCGTCGCCTGTAACATTAATTGAATCATCGGGATTACTATTGTACTTAACGTCTATAGCTCCCTGATTTACATGATTCATTAATTGAGACTCGTTAATCCACTGAATGCCATTCACTCCAGGCACATGAAATCCTTCCCACTGCTCTTCACCAGTGCTGCCAAAGGTTGTAGCGCTTAGCGGGTTATGGACAACAATTTTCTTTCCATTGGGTACCGTGTAGTCTATGTTAGTGTTGCCATCTGCGCTATCGCTAATCATGTGAGGAGATGTGTGGAGGTTGACCCCAGAATTAACAGTGATAGTTACAGGATCTGCTGTTGTGATCGGGGCCTCATTTGTTCCAGAAAGTTCTTTTGCACCGAGAACACCTATCACGAGCGCTGCTGCAGTAAGTGCGATTTTACCTCTAAGAGTAAGTCTAAAAAGACCTTCATTTTCGGTTCTCAAAAAATTTTGCTTTTCAACTTTCGAAAAGTTTTCTTGGTTAGTTGGGATGTATCGTTCATTCATAATAAATATTTTATAATATTGGTTACGTTTAGTCAAAATTTGTACATAATAACTTTTCTATTGAGTTTTTGTGTATCAAACTGCTATAATAATATCATTATTTAGTAAATGTTATATAAAACTTATAGGAGTTTGTACCTTGGGTAAACCGAAGAAAAGAACAACACCTCGCCGTACCGGTACTCGTCGGAGTCATTTGGTAGTTAAATTGGCGAGATCAGTAAACGCAAAATCTCCAGTTCATGCTTATACTACACGGCGTGAAAGTGGTAAGATTAAAACTGAAGCTGCTAGTAAATAGCGCTATTTTACAAAGTAACTCTTATTTCTAAGAGATTAAGGTACGAGACAAGATTATGGCATCAAATCGGCATCTTGGCAGAATTGTAGCTCTACAGACATTGTATGAGCAGGATTTTCGCGCTGAATGCGGGGATAACAGTTTTAATCTTGACGAAGTACTTGAAAGAAATATAGATCGCTACAGTGAGACTATTGAAGACAAGGAATTCATAGTTTCATTAGTCCACGGAGTGTCTGTTAAAAGTCAGGAACTGCTGGATACTTTGCAGCCAATCGCTCCTGAATGGCCATTAGCGCAAATTGCTCGTATAGACCGAATTGTTTTACAAATTGGCCTCTATGAGCTGAGCTTTGCAGCAGATGTCCCCCCTAAAGTAGTGATTAACGAGGCGGTTGAACTTGCTAAAGCATTTGGCAGCGAAAACTCCTCAAAATTTATTAATGGAGTGCTCGGAACCGCTTTGAGAAATCTTGAAGCTTCTAAAACTGAGCAGACTCCAGAGAAAAAGAAAGAAAAGAAATGATGAAAAGACCAGCCCCTTTGAAGGGATTCAAAAATTATTTAAATAAGCGAAAACCAGCAATAACAGAAGTAGTGCGCGAGCCAACTGCTGGGGGTGTTGTAGTACGACGTGATGAAAAGACAAAAGAGATTGAAATTCTCCTAATTCAAGATGCTAAAGATAGATGGACGATACCTAAAGGTCATATTGAGCCCGGTGAAGGCCCAAGAGATACTGCTGAGCGTGAAATCCGAGAGGAAACAGGACTTCAGCAGATGAAGGTTCTCTCGTGGCTTGGAAAAATTAATTTTCGTTACCGACGCCAAAATAGCCTTATTCTGATGAGTACGCAAATCTATCTTGTTGTCGCGCAAGGCGATTCAGACGATCTTAAAAAAGAAGATTGGATGAATGGCATTGACTGGTTCCCAGCTAAAGAAGCGCTTGAAAAAATTGAATATGAAGATATAGGTAAAATTATTCTCCTAGGGCTTAAGAAAGTTAGAGATGCAGGAATTTAGTATTTATCAAGATTTAGCGGTAGAAAAATTAGGTGGTAAATTTAATAATCCTGAGCTACTCGTAACGGCCTTAACACACCGTTCCTACCTTAACGAGCATAAAAAATCTGTTAAAGAACATAACGAACGACTTGAATTTCTCGGTGACGCTGTCTTAGAGCTTGTTGTAACGGAGTTCTTGTATAAAACCTACTCTGAACCGGAAGGTATCTTAACGAACTGGAGAAGCGCTCTTGTGCGGACTGAGAGTATTAGTGCTGCCAGCGAACGGCTAGGGTTTAATGAATATCTACGACTTTCAAGGGGTGAAAAAAGAGGTAGTGAACGAGCACGTCAACAAATTTTAGCTAATTGTTTCGAGGCTATTATTGGTGCAATTTATCTTGACCAAGGATACGATGCTGCAGCTGTCTTTATTACTAAGAATATTCTCTCAACCCTTGACGGTATTTTAGAAACTGGCTCGTGGATGGACGGAAAATCAAGGCTCCAAGAAATTGCGCAAAGTGTTGATGGCGCAACACCTCATTACAAGGTTGTATCTGAAGAAGGCCCTGATCACGATAAGATTTTTACCATTGTTGTCATGGTTAATAATGTTACAAAAGGACAGGGTACTGGCCCAAGTAAGCAGATAGCACAGCAACGTGCCGCAGAAGCTGCATTGACGACTTATGAACCTAAGGGGTAAAAGGTTTGACAATTGTCAGAAAAACAGATAGAATAACCTATCAGAATATATAACAAGTTTAAGTGAAGAAAGACTAGACAAAAGATATGCTCGCAATCCGTATGCAACGTACTGGCCGTAAGGGTCACGCTCAATTCCGTGTCGTAGTACAAGATAGCCGACAGACACCATCAAGTGGCCGTGTTATTGCTGGACTTGGCAATTACAACCCGCACACTAAAGAAACTAAAATTGATGCTGAAAAAGCAGCTTTCTACTTAAAGAACGGTGCTCAACCTTCTGATCGAGTGGCTGCAATCTTAAAAAAAGAAGGCCTTGAACTTCCTGCTTGGGTTACGCTAGCTTCAGATAAGAAACAGAAGACTATAAAAAATGCTGAAAAACTTCGTAAAAATCGACCTGTTGAAGAAATAGCCGTTGAAGAACCTGCAGTAGAAGAAGCACAGGCTGAATCCGAAGAGCCAGCAGTAGTCGAAGAAACACCTGAAGCGTAAAGCCTTAACTAAATTGATAAACTAAAACTCGAGCTTGACTCGAGTTTTTTTATTGTATACTTATAGTATTAACAGTAAATGAGGAGTTTCCAGTATGTCTAATACAACCATAGATGTCCAATTTGTAGAATATATCGTTAAATCTCTAGTTGGTAATCCTGATGCAGTTCAAATTGAACGAAGAGTTGATGAAAAGGGAGTTCTACTTGAACTAACTGTAGATCCAGAAGATTTAGGGCGCGTCATAGGAAAAAGAGGTGCTACTGCTCAGAGTATCCGAACACTCTTAAGAGCTCTTGGAACAAAGAATGAGGCTCGTTACAATCTTAAGATTGTAGATAATGGCGTCGGAGAGTATGCACGAGCTCCAAGAGAAGAAGGTGAGCGAGAATCATCCCATGCTGATAAGTCATATGAAGAAAAAGAAACTCCTAGCAGTGTTGTAAGTGACACTCGAAGAGAGCTCGAAGAACTCGACGATCTAGACGTTTAATTCATAGAAATAAAAAGAAAAGACTACTCTCTTAGGAGTAGTCTTTTTTTGTTGTATACTTTCATACATATGAGAATACAAGTAATTACATTATTTCCGGATATGTTTGGTGGTGTCTTTGGGGCTAGTATGCTTTGGAAAGCCCAAGATAAAGCTATCGCAGAACTATCGGTAGTAGATTTACGCCAATTTGGAATAGGTAATAGAAAGACAGTTGATGATACACCCTATGGGGGCGGTGATGGAATGCTACTGATGCCAGAACCACTTTTTGCCGCTGTAGAGCACTGCAAGAAAATATCTCCTGAGGCAAAAGTACTATTGATGACCCCTAGGGGGTTTGACTACACCCAAAAACATGCGCAGAATTATGCAACTGCAAAGCAGGATCTTATTATTATTTGCGGAAGATATGAAGGCTATGACGAGCGTATCACTTCACTCGTAGATGATCAGATTTGTATTGGGCATTATGTACTTACCGGGGGAGAGGTCCCTGCCATGGTAGTCACAGACAGTATCGTTCGATTACTTCCAGGAGTGCTAGGCGGCGAGAAGAGTGCCGAGATTGAGAGTTTTAGTGATGGAGTTAATAGGGAATTTCCTCAATACACCCGCCCTGAAGTTTTTAAGGGTATGGCCGTACCCGATGTTTTATTGAGCGGAAATCATGCTGCGATAGAAAAATGGCGACAAGAAAACAGCAGATAAATTTTGTTATACTGTTTATAAGATAAAGGAGTACTCGAAATGTTAAGAAATTTTTTAAAGCCTGTTTATGCACACTGTGATCTTCCCTGTGGTATTTATGAAACCGATACAATGACTCAGGCAGCAGCTACTTGCGCAAAGATGGTTGAGAAGATACTTTCATACGGAGAACTTGACTCTTTGGAAAAAAATAATAATTTCGTTCGCGCTATACAAATAAAAGAAGAACATGCTCAAAAAGTAAAAGATCAGCTATACATACTATGGAGTGACTATTTTAAGCCGGAGCATTTGGAGAAATTTCCTGATTTGCATACTACGTTTTGGCAAACCATCAAACAGGCTAGTTCAGTTAAGCAGCATGTAAGCGCAGAAGAATGTCAAAAGCTTAGTACTATGGTCGGCACAGTTGCAGCTATGTTTGCAGATTCAAAAAAATAGGGCAGCTATGCTTTTGGTTAGAAGGGTTGTAGGTGCATCTATGGAGCCATCTCTTTATGAGAAGGATATAGTTATTGCCTTCAGGAAAAAACCAAAAATAGGGGATATAGTAATAGTAAAAGTAGGTGACAGGGAAGTTATAAAAAGGGTAACTAAAATTTCGCCCCCTGCCCTACTCTACTTACTTGGAGATAATGGACAAGAAAGTACGGACAGCAGAAGCTTCGGATCCGTTCCCTACTCTTCCCTCCTTGGTGTTGTAATTAAAACTTTTAAACTTAAGCGGTAAAAAGCTACTTATTTTTTCTTATTTTCGATACAAGGTTACTAAAAAGGGCGTCAACTTGCGTTTCATATTTTTTGATCAAAGCCCCAATGGTTAGTAGCAGGACTGCTAGTATGGCTGTATTCACTACTAAACTATGTGTGATGATTGTAATTGAAGCTCTAATAGCTGCTGCTTGATCTGGGTTTGATGTGCTCACAAAAGACGGAATACATAGAACTGCTAGAAGCAGTATAAATAAAAGAACCGATGAGTAAAGATAGATATTGCTAAAAGTTTTCAGTCTTGTTCTGGATAAATAAACCGCAACAATTAGAGTTATTATCGGCAATATGATAATCACCTTTGCTATTAGTATTGTCTGCTGATAGTTGTGGCGAAGCTTATCAAGCCTTGAAGTGTCGAATTTTATGATACCAGTATTCTGTGAAACGTTTAATGAATCTGTAATTTTCCCAAGCCCCATCTTATTTAACTCAGCAACAGTCGAAACAACAAGAGGGTGGAAGTTAAGAATAAGGCCAGAAGAGTGAATATTTAGTTCATGCATGGTGGTTTTGTGAACCAGGGTTAGTGATCTTACTAAAACTTCATAAAACTGATTACTTGAAATAATTTGATTAACACCATTTTGTACTACCGGTTGTATCATGACTTTAATCCATTGAGGACTTATTATTTTAAATGGGGTACTCCCTATTAATGTTGTAGTGAGATCGTCAACATTTAGATTGTTAACGATTGAGTTCGTGACAGTTTCGCTAGCATATTTTTGTACATTTTGATTTTTAGCAACAGGAGCAACTGCATTAATGAAGTTATTGGTGTTAGTGAAAGTCAGGACTAACCATAAAACAAGTACGCTCGGAATAGCCAGTAGTAAAGTAATCAAACTAAAAATAAATGATGGTTTATTGGTTATTGTTATTTTTTTCACTCTTTAAAGAATAGAGTATATTGCCGGTATTGACTATCTTTATGAGCTTAAAATTTTAGCTTATCCCTGTTATACTAGTTCGAGTTGAGCTATTGGGAATTGGCCAAGCGGTAAGGCACTGGGTTCTGGTCCCAGGATCGGGGGTTCGAATCCCTCATTCCCAGCCACGATTAATGAGTTTTAAATAAATAATAAATCTAGCTACAATATAATTTAAAAATTCATCGCTGGATTACATTATTTTCAATAACGAAGGGAAGATGAATGTCTAAGATTTTAATTCTAGGTGGAGATGGTTTTTGCGGATGGCCAACATCGCTGCATCTTGCTGACAGCGGGCACAAAGTAACAATTGTAGATAATTTGGTCAGGCGAAGAACCGACAAGGAACTAGGGGTAAAATCATTAACACCAATTAAATCTCTAAAAGTGAGGCTTCAAACCTGGGAAAAAGTTGCAGGTAAAGATAAAGCAATTGATTTCGTAAAACTCGATCTTGCCAAAGACTATGAAGAGCTCGTAATATTATTAAAGTCGGTAAAGCCGGATGTAATCGTTCATTTCGCAGAGCAACGATCAGCTCCGTACTCTATGAAATCTTCTAAAAATAAAAGATACACTGTAGATAATAACGTCAATGCTACACACAACCTTCTTTCAGCAATTGTTGAGTCGGACACTGATCCCCATGTCGTTCATCTTGGTACCATGGGTGTATACGGGTACGGGTGGACGGGAAGCGCACCAATTCCTGAAGGTTATTTAAATGTTAAAATTGATACGCCCGACGGAGAAATAACAAGGGAAATACTTCACCCTGCAAATGCAGGTTCTGTGTATCATATGACAAAAACACTCGATCAGTTGCTGTTTGCCTTTTACGCCAAGAACGATCAAATTAGAATTACGGACTTGCATCAAGGTATTGTCTGGGGAACTCAAACAAAACAAACTGCGCTGGATGAAAAATTAATAAATCGCTTTGACTATGATGGAGACTATGGAACGGTACTCAATCGCTTTATCATGCAAGCTGCCATCGGTTATCCACTCACAGTCCATGGAACTGGAGGACAGACTAGAGCTTTCATACATATAAGAGATAGCGTTAAGTGTATTGAGATTGCCATTAACAATCCTCCCCAAAAAGATACAAAAAAACCGGCGATATTTAATCAAGTGACTGAGAGTCATAGGGTTATTGAACTCGCGAAGCTTCTCTCCGCAATGACCGGAGCAAAAATTGATTTCCAAGAAAATCCAAGAATTGAGGCCGAATCCAACGAATTAGTAGTCGAAAATAAGCAATTCCTAAAACTAGGATTGCAGCCAACTACTTTGTCGAAAGGTTTACTTGAAGAGGTGAAAGAAATTGCAGCGAAATATAAAGATAGAATAGACGAAACTAAAATTAAATCTACGTCTAAATGGAAATACTGAAATAGATTTTATTCGCTCGTTCTGATATCGATGGCTACTTAGATCTATGCGGGCAACCAGCCCAGCAGCAAGGGCGACGCTTACCCATCATAAGTTCTGTCTGCGTTCGTTCGATGTGATTATTTCTTGTCTCTTGTTTTTTTGTTGAGACTACCCAACATATCCATTCATTGCGAGCAAGCGAGGTTAAGTCTTCCCATCGCTCAATTGCCGACTCATCCGATGAGAGAGCACTAAGCATATCAGCAGGGATTTCGTGCACCACTCCAGGCGATAATTTCATGAATTTGATCACTCCTTACTATTAAAGTCACTAGTTTGTAAATTTAAGAAAAACTTATAATTGCAATTCTAGCACAGGTGAGCCAAAGGCATTAGTGACTATTCTGCTACGCTTATGGTATTATTTTATTAGAACTTTTTTTGGGAGAAAAAAATGAAACAAATTAGAACTGGTAAATTTGTACTAACAATAGTAACTAGCATTGGGTTAATTTCTTCTCTTTTTTTTCCGTCACTCGCTTTCGCCTATTCAGGCTATGGAATGGGGACTTCGCACGACCCGTATCTAATTAGTTCGTGTCAAGAGCTTCAAGACATGAATCAAAACCTTACAGGTTACTACACGTTGGTATCCAATGTAGATTGTAGTGGATTTAATTTTAGCGCTGTAGGAAATTTAGCAGCAAAGTTTAGTGGGCAATTAGACGGCGGAAGTCACACAATACTAAATTTAGTTCCTGCTGATGGATCATTTGCGATAGGTTTATTTGGTGCCACCGACGGTGCAGTTATTAAAAACCTAAAGTTAGAAGGTGGAACAGTATCAATAAGCCCAATGAACCCGTATGTAGGTGGTGTTGTTGGCTTTGCTCAAAATACAACATTGACTAATGTTCATTCGAATCAAACCATTAATTCTAACTCATATGGTTATCTGGGGGGTTTGGTAGGTATTATTTCTAATAATGACACTATAGCTGAAAGCTCTTTTTCTGGAAATTTATCTGGGACAGATACGAATAGCTATACGGGTGGTATTGCGGGCCTTATTTATGATTCTGCTAGTAGTATTACTAATAGTTATACTACCGGGACGATATACCCTCCCTCTGGGGGCCATAGTATAGGTGGTATCGTGGGTTCAAATTTTTCCGGCGGCTCTATAACTAATGTTTATTCGACGGTTACATTCAGTGCGGCTGGTATAAACGGTGCAGGTGGTCTTATCGGCTTGGATGATACGAATGGAGGTAGGCTCGAAAACTCTTTTGCGGCAGCAACAATTTCTGGCACAGGAGCAAATGTAGGTGCTGTCATAGGACAAAGGTATAACTCCACTCCTCTAGTTAATGATTATTTTGATCAGAGCAAGGGGCCAGTTAATTGCGTTGGATCAGACTTTAGCATTATTGCTCCAGAATGCGCTCAGGAGAATTACGGTAATTCATACCCTAATTTTTTCAAAAATAATACCACCAATGGTCCTTTATCAACCTGGGACTTTACAACAATTTGGCAACAGAATGCATCCTACCCAATTCTCAAGAATGAGGCTGCTTTTATCGATCCAACAGTGCCCAATAATGGGGACGCAAATAATGATGGCATACAAGACTCATATCAAGCCAACGTAACAACCGTAACTAATAATACTACTGGGGCATACACAGTTCTCCAGTCAAGTTGTACATTAAATAGATTTGTTATTGCTGACGTGGAAGCTAGCGGTAGTAGTAGTGATGCTAATTTTGATTATCCCGCTGGTGGAATTAGCTTTGAGATATACTGCGCCCCTGGAACAACTGCTACCATAACAGAATACTTTTATGGTAGTTTTGAAGCCTCCAAATTAGTTATGCGCAACTGGGACGGCGCAAACACTTACACTACTATTCCTGGCGCAACACTAAGCAATATAACCATTGCTGGTCAACCAGTATTAAAAGTCGTCTACCAAGTTACCGATGGTGGAGCTCTAGATTATCTTCAGCTTGCAGATGGCATCATAGACATGATTAGTGGTCCTGGTTTAAATATTGTCCATCCACCGAATACTGGTTTCAACCCTCCTTTGAACAATAGTAGTAAACTACTAGAAGAATATATCGCCGTAGCGTTTGTGCTATTTGTTGCTGCTGAAGTGATTCGTAGATATACTAGGTAGTGATGAGAGTCAAGAAATATGTTCCTTACGTAATGATAGCTATTGGTTTTGGGCTTATTATTACTGGAGTGGTAGTTGCCTTCACTCAGCAAAAACAAAATGAAAAAATTATAAAAATAGCCTCAGCCGATGGCGTTACCTTGCCAACTACTAAAAAAATAACCGAAAGTGAATTTCAAAAATATACAGTCGCTGCATCACTGCCACGTTATATTTTTATACCGTCAATTAATGTTAAAGCAATTGTACAATCTGTTGGGCTTACCAAGAACAATCAAATTGATACACCAAATTCCATTTACGACACTGGATGGTTCAATCAAAGCAGCAAGCCAGGTCAAGCTGGTGCAACGGTTATCGATGGTCATTTCGGTACATGGCAGACAAAAGGAATTTTTTCAGGCATCAGCGGACTTAAGGCAGGCACAATTATACAGATCCAGAAAGGTGATGGTACGAAATTAAATTATTCTGTCGTAAGCGTCAAGACCTATCCGCTTGCTAATGTTGATATGAATGCGCTCTTAAATCCTGTGAATGCTAAAACACCAGGCCTCAATCTTATTACTTGTTCGGGCACGGTCGTTAAAGGAACTTATCAATATGATAAGCGTGTCGTTGTATTTGCGCAGCTCGTTAAATAGCAATTATTGTTTTGTATAAGAATAATATGTGCAACATATTATTAGCTTTTCCCTTGGGTTTTCGTGAATGAAAAACAGGGGCAATTATGGTATGATGCAATAATGTCAAAAAGACTACAAAATTTAAGTAAATATAGCTTACCAACAGTAAATGAATCGTTGGTTATTTTGTTTATTTTAGCTGTTGGACTTATAGCTTTGAATTTACCTAAGCCAGCCAAAAAACATATAGTAAGTGAGCAGCAGTATTACAGCCAAAAAACATCAGTGGTAATAAATAAACCTGCCGTAACCACAGGAAAGCCTCCAAAGGTTAACGTGACACCCAGCAATAATCCTGTTCCTCCAATTGTTGGTGGCTTAGCGCCCGTTATTAGCACTATTCCTACTCAAGAACCTGTCGTCTTTCTTGGAATTGACGATGGAGCCAATAAACAACAATTTGAGCTTACGATGATGCAGCAAAATAACATAAAAGCTTCGTTATTTCTTGCTAATATTTTCATCAAAGATAACCCGCAGTTTTTTGCTCAATTTCAAACCGAAGGCTCAATAATAGAAAATCATTCACTGAATCATCTAATACCATTCAATCACCTCAGCTATTCGGAGCAGGTGAGCGAAATTTGCGGCCAGGCAGATCTTGAGCAAAAAGAGTTTGGTGTAAGGCCAACGTTATTTCGTCCACCAGGTGGTTCGTACAATGTCGACACACAACGTGCAGCGGCTACCTGCGGCATGAAAGCAGTAGTGTTATGGATAGCAAAGGCAAACGGTGGGGCCATGCAGTATCAAATTGGAAAAGGCCTTCGCCCGGGGGACATTGTACTTATGCATTTTCGACCGGAATTTCAATCAGACTTGCAAGCCTTTATTGACGCCCAGAACGCGGCAGGCCTTCATACTGAGTTACTTGAAAATTGGCTGAAGTAGATTCTAGAACGAGAAATTATTTTTCGCTATACTATTTAAGTAATGTTGGATAATCTTTCAAACAAACGGATTGACGTTCTTACTTTTGAAAAACATGAGCACAAACTAATCACGTATCATCCAATGAAAGAATATGGCGTGGGTCTTGATCATATGGCAAAAGATGATCCGCTCCTAGCGTGCAAATTACTCTATAATATGCTCGTGAGTTTCAAGCATATGATGCCTGACGTCGTAACTACCACTAAATTCGGTGGTTTCATTAAGTCTGAGCTTGACGGGGACAGTATTGCCAGAAGCGCTTTTTTACACAAACTTGATAAAACACTCAAGAAAAATGAAGAATTTAGTGCTGAGGCTATCGTTATAGGTTATTTTTCAGATGAATTTCGCACTAGAAAGGAGAAAGACAAACGCGTTTCCATGCCGGATTATGCCATCGATATTTCTAATTTCTAATTATCAATTCTATGGTTGCTTTTTTTCACTAAAAGCATAAGAATATAAGTAATCCAAGAAGAAAAAAGGAGGGTAAAAAGTGGATCCAAATTCACCTCTGCAGCCTATTGGTTCGCCAACACCAGCTGCAAGACGTATTGATGATATACAGCCGCCAAGGCCTTTTTCTTCGTCCCAGCCAACCACGCCATTAGTCCAGCAACCTGCGCAGCCAGTGACTCCTCAGCCTACCCCTATGCCGCCGGCGACCCCTTACTACCAAGAACCATTACCTCCAGTACAGGCTCAACCGCAGCCGCTCAACACGCAAACCTTTTTCCAGCCCAGTCTTCAGGCTTCACCAATAACATCACCGGTTCAGGATACGGTAGAAGTTCAGCAAAACATCCCTCCCTTGGATTCCCAAGCTTCATCACCTCAGTCTCAAGTGAATCAAATGAATCCAATTATCGGTGTCGTTCCCGGATCTCTTTTCACACCTCCAACATCTAGTTTTGATAAAGTCAATATTCCTGAGCCTGTTGCCTCGAAAAATTCAAAAGGTGCTGGCCTTATAAAAAGGCTTATTATTGTCATAATAGGGTTGCTGATCCTTGGGGGTCTTGCTTTTGGAGTCTTTCTTTTCCTCGCTCATGCGAAGTCTGGCCCGGTTAAATTAAATGAAAGTGATCTGCAGGCATCATCGCAAAACGGGTTCTCTTATTCAGTACCTAAAAGTTGGGTGAATGCTACAAGTAAGCTCACAACTCTACAAGATAGCTTAAGTTCTTCTGGCGGAGTAGATAATGCAACTATTTATGTAGACAAACTGCGTAAAACCACTGACGGCAAGTATAGTCCAGCATACGCGTATCTACTTTCTGGCTCTAGTAATAGTGGTACTACTTTAACTCCTGCAGAATTTCAAACCACTATAAGCACGAATACAAAATTAAAAGATAGCTTTGAGCAAACTATTTCGCAACAGTTTACAGCAGAAACATTAAAATCTTATGCGGGCAGTAAGTGCAGTAGGGTGGATAATTATAAAAACAGCTACAGCTATAACACTCCAACAAATTTTGAAATTCTTTTAGTAGTTAATGGTGATTGTATACTTAGCTCTGCAGATGCTAAGAGTATCGGTACTCCGCAAATACATATTGCAATGGAAATCGGCTTTACGGAAAAAAATATGTATATACTTTCATTAGCAGCTTTCCAGCAATCTTGGGATTTAAATCAAACAGTTTTTAACACAATGCTTTCAAGCTTTAAGGGGAATTAAATAGTATGGATGGAAACAACACACAGGATCAAAACACAACAAACAGTCAAAGTAAGGAGACCTCACTTTCATTACCTAGCCCAAAACCTATAGTTGAAACAGTTCCTGTAGCTGAAAAGAGCGTCCCACTGGCATCATCACCGGTATTGACAATTCCAACCCCACAAACCCAGCCGGTGCTCTCCACTGATCCGCCCACCTCATCGATAAACCTACTACTTCAGTGGCTTATGTATGCATTTTATGGTTGGTCGTTAATAGCTTTCTCCTACCTTATTACTGCTACCGTCTATTACTACCTTAACGGCAGGAGCTCAGATATTTACGGTTCCGCAGCTCCGTATGCAGTTGTGGCAACCGTTATTCTTCTTGGTATTGCCGTTGCTTGTAATAAATTTTATGAAAAACAAGAACCGCAACCTAAAAAAGGTCCAGCAGCAGTAATCATGATCATTCATGCAGTAATTTTTGCAATTTTTGGAATTATTGCACTTATTGCAGCAATTTTTGTTATTGTAGGCTATTTGTTGAGTGGAAGTGGTGACGGGAGTGTGGCTTGGGCTGGTGTAATTTCAGGATTATTAATATTTGTTCTATATACGCTAACTTTTCTCCGAACAATCAATCTCTCAAAACTCAAATGGTTTTCCAAGTTCTATATGTGGGGGATGATTGGAGTCGCAGCTATTCTATGTATTTTGGCATTAGTCGGACCATCAGCACGCGCCTTTAGGGGCAAGAACGATCAATTGATTCAGAATAATTTGGAGATAGTTACGGCCGCAATTTCTGATAAAACGAATACAGATGGCGCACTCCCAGACTCCCTAAATGCGCTTAACTTGAGTGGCGACGCCTCCAAAATAGTAAAAAATAAATTACTTACCTATACTCCAAACAGCCTCTCGAATTCAGATCAAAATAATTATTACTATGAAATTTGTGTAAAATATGCACTAGCATCCCCAGGATATAAGGCTTCAATGGGAAAGAATCAAAATGCAAGCGAGGCAGCTAACTACAGTAGTTATCCAAATACTTACGATCATCCATCTGGTAATTATTGCTACTTAATTTCCATTTTGGGCAATAACTTTGATGTTTATAACCTCAATACTTCCAGCTCATATAGTTATTAACAGTGAGATGTTGAAACAACATCGGGCGTGTCATATGGGCGTGCTCGTTTCAGTTCGTAAAAATGTGAGCTTTTTGCAAGTGTGCTAAAAGCATCCCATAATTTTACTGAATCATCAATTTCGGGCAGATCTTGCAGAACGGGTCCAAAGAAGCCCTGTTTCTGTCCTTTTTCATTTTCAATGATTATTGTCGGAACACCAATATCATCACCAACTATTGAGATCGCTTCGTTTATTTTGTTTTGTAAAATAGCGTCCCATTTTTTATTATCTGCTTCTTCTAGCAGTGTAACGGGCAAGTTGTGCTCTACCAAGATTTCTTGAATAAGCGCATTGGTAAATTTTTCTTCACCAAGATGATATGAAATTCCAAAACGCGTGTACAAATCAATCACTGATGCGCCATTTTCTGCCGCAGCTTCAATAACGCGAAGTACTCTATGTGCGGAAAGGTGTGATTTCGTGTAGGGAGTTGTTATGATTTTTGTGTCTAATTCGTTATTTTTTAGTGCAAGGCTAAATGGAATCCATTGTATATTTATTTCTCTTTTATTCGATACCTGCAGTAGCCATCTGCTCGTAATCCAACAAAACGGGCAGCTTGGGTCAAAATAAAATTCTATATTCATAATCCAAGTATAGCACTAGGATTCTTGGGGCTCTATAATCTTAGGTTCTTGATTACCTTTGCCATTGAGGTGGGATTTTATAGAATCAGTAGCTTTCATAAAAGCCATAGGAGCAAACGCTATTATTGTAGTAGTGAGTGCTACTTTACCAATTTCTTCAGTAATTTGTCTTCTCGAGATCTCAAGTGCGAGAACGCTTAAACTATCTAATGCGATAAAACCTATGACACTCATTCTACTAATTTCTTTCAGATATTGTTCGTAATGATTGTCGACGGACTGTTTGATTTCTTGGCCTGCTAATAGTTCTGACATAAACCCTCTTTTTAATTATTTATTACCAATTTGAAGCAACAGGCATACCTTCTTGGTAACCTGAAGCTGATTGTACACCAACTACTGCTTTACTTTGAAGTTCGGCAATAGAATTAGCACCAGCATACGTACAGGCACTTCGAACTCCGGCAATAATTTGATCAACAATATCCTCGACTCCAGGTCGTTTTGAGTCTATGAAGAATTTTGACGTACTGATACCTTCTTCAAATAACTCTTTTCTAGCTTGAGCTAATTCTACTTCCGTTTGGTTCCTGTTTCGTACCGCACGCTGTGAGGCCATCCCAAAGCTTTCTTTAAATAAACGACCGGTTTCATCTTTCATAACATCAGCTGCACTTTCAAAGGTGCCCGCTAACCAAGAAGCGAACATAACATTGCTTGCTCCCGCAGCAAGTGCAAGGGCAACGTCACGAGGGTATCTAATGCCACCATCTGCCCACACATGTCCGCCAAGTTTTTTCGCTTCCGTGGCACATTCATAAACAGCAGAAAATTGAGGTCTGCCTACGCCAGTCATCATACGTGTAGTGCACATCGCACCAGGACCAACGCCAACTTTTACGATGTTTGCGCCGGCATTAATGAGGTCACGCGTGGCTTCTCGTGTAACTACATTTCCAGCAACGATGATTGTATCGGGTGCTACTTTCCGGACTCTCTTAACAGCTTCTATCATTTTTTCTTGATGGCCATGAGCGGTGTCGAGTACGAGGATTTCAATGCCAAGGTCAAGCATTTTCTTTGCTTTTGCAACAACGTCACCATTGATACCAATTGCTGCGCCAACCCGTAATCTCTTGTTAGTATCTAGGTTGGGGGTATAAATCTCACTCCTAAGGCACCCTTTAACTGTAACTAAACCAACCAGTGTTCCACTTTTATTGATTACTGGCGCTACGGATAATCTGTTTTTCAATAAAAAGGCGTGCATATCTTGGGCGGTTTTATTTTCTTCGATACTAAGAATATCCCTGCTCATTACAAGTTCAATAGCAGCAAATCTGTCATATTGATCTGCATCTTTTTCAGTAAAAATACCGATAGGTTTATGAGCACTGTCAACCACAATAATTGCGCCATGAGCACGCTTATGAATAAGATTAAGCGCTTCTGAAATGGTACTTTCGGGGGTGAGGGTTATAGGTGTTTCAAAAACAGGATGGGCCTCTCCAACTGAAGCCACGATAGCTTTCACTATTTTGAGCGGTACATCTTGAGGAATAATTGCGATACCACCCCTTCGTGCGATAGTTTCGGCCATTCTTTTTCCAGCAACCGCGGTCATATTGGCGACTACGATCGGAATAGTGCCTACAGCATCTGGAGTAGTCAGGTCAACATCGAAACGAGACTGGACTTCAGTTTTTTGCGGTACCATAAAGACATCGTTATAGGTGAGGTCATACGGAGGCATGACTGCATTTAGGAATTTCATAAACCCTCTTTTCTACAAGTTTTAATCTAGTCTTGATTCAAGCACTTGTCAATGTTTTTGAGGCAAAATGACTTGTTGTTTGCGCAGTGAGTCAGTAATAGTTCTCTTTGCGAATGCTTCACAGGCAGCTTTTGCATCAGCATACATCATTTGATCTGGTGGTGTTTTTTGCGTCCAAGCGCTTGGTCCTCTCAGGGCTCCAACTATGCCAAGTTCTTTCGCTACCTGAAGATAACGAATTGCATCTATAACCACTCCGGCGCTATTTTCTGAATCTTGAACAGAGAGTTTTATATCTATATCAACAGGAGCATCACCAAAGCCACGAAGTCGAAGATTAAAGTAAGCTACCTTATTATCTTTCAAATAGGGAAGATGGGTGCTTGGTCCAGCAAAGAGACTATGTTCTGGAACGGGAATGCCACGAATATCATTTTGAGCGCGGATGACGTTTTCTTTCGATTTTTTCTTTGATGCAAGACGGGATTGTACCATCATATTGTTGAAGTCAGTGTTCCCACCAATGTTTAATTGTTGATGAAAATCAACGACAAAACCTCGATCAAAAGCAAGTTCTTGCAAAACTTGCGATAGAATACTTGCGCCGAGTGCGCTACGCATATCATCTCCAACGATAGGTAATTTTGCATCTATAAATTTCTTTTCCCATTTTGGATCACTAGCAATAAATACTGGAATACAGTTAAGGAACGCAACTTGCGCATCGATAGCAGCCTGAGCATAAAATTCCGTAGCTTTTTGTGATCCAACAGGCAGGTAATTAACAAGAATATCTGCACCTGAGTCTTTTAGTAATTTAACAACGTCGACAGGCTTCTTATCGGCAAGGCGAAAACCTAATTCTGCTGGTTGGTTAAGCATATATTCCGAAACACCATCTAGCACATGGCCCATTTGCACCGTTGGGCCATCGGGTACGTCCTTAAAAAAAATGCGAGCACAATTAGGCAATTCAAATATTGCCTCCCCAATAGGCTTACCGACTTTTCTTTGATCTACATCGAAGGCAGCAACAACCTCAATATCGGTTGGAGCGTATCCTCCAATATCTTCAAACATTATTCCAGATACGGAGTTATTTTTATGAGCCTGATAATAGGCAAATCCTTGATAAAGCGCGGAAAAGCAGTTCCCGACTCCAATAACTGCTATTTTAATTTTTTTCTTTTCGTTTGTATTTTTCATATCGATTATTCCTATATTAGCATAGTATTTTACTTAGAATGGTTGTTCCTTGAGGCCAATTAGCCATGCAATAATGGTTGAAACTGGGTGTAAGATGAACCATACGATTCCTATCATGACTATTTGACCAAAGGATAATTCAACAAATATTTGGCTCGCAAGTAGCCCCCCGATAATATAGTCAATTTGATCGAAGGGAAACCAAGTTTTTCCTGAGTTGATATTAAATTGTCTCTTAAAGAAGCTTTTAATAGCATCCCCAAGTAGCGCGCCTCCCCCTAATGCAACTCCGGCTAGTAATGGATTGATAGAGCCGTAGGGAATTGTTTCAGATATACTTCTAATCCATGCACTATGATGAAAGGCTACAACTTGCAGCCAAAATACCAACGCGCCCATTACAATACCAGCTATAAAACCGCGGATGGTTTTATGGTTACCAGTTATTCTTTTACCACGAAAATGTTTTCCTCCATCGATAGGGATCGCCAGCCATTCGCTACCAGGAATTTTATTTGCAAAAACGGGTGCAGCATTAGCAAGACCTGCGGGCAAAAAGAACCATAAGGCAAAAAGAATATCTTTCATTTTTTAGTTAGTAATAGATTTATTTTTCATGTTGAGCTACACTTGCGACCACTTTCACTAACCGTTGCAAGGCGGTGAAGGTGCTTATGATAGCTATTATAGCAATAGTTTGGGCTGGAACGTCAAAAAGTAGTCCGAGTACGAGGATGAACATTCGTATTTCAAACCGCATAAGTCCATCGGCAAACATTTTATTTTTTACCTGTGCTGCAATGTTTGTGTCATTAAGAGCGGATTCGCCTTTTGCTTTAATGTAGCTAATACAAAGCGAACTTCCTACGGCTATAACCGCCCATACCGCGTAGCCACTGTAATTATGGTTGATGCACCAGTATGCGAGGGAACTGTAGAGAATTACTTCTTTCATTCGATCGGTCGAAGCGTCGAGCACCATTCCTGCCAAACTTTCTTTACCTTGGAGGCGGGCAAGCTCGCCATCTAACGTATCAAAAAGTCCAAATATGATAAGAGAAATAGCGGCAGCAGTTAATTGGCTTTGAACAATGAAGTAGGCAATCAAAAGATGCATAACCAGTCCAACTATTGTAACTATATTCGGCGTTACTTTTCCTCTTGAGATCGTATGAGTTGCCCAAGCAACTTTTTTCATTACTTTTCGGACTTGTTTTCGTACGGGATCGATGATTTCGTTTATCATGGAAAATACCTTAATAGCGAAACTATTTTTGGTTGCCAATAATTTCTTCCAATCATAGTTTCTGCTTTTGAATTAAATTTATTTGCTTTAATGGCGATGGAATAGAGACCCGATTTATTAGCTCCCCATATGTCTTGAAGCGGACGGTCACCAACCATTGCTATATTTTCAGGCTTAAGTTTGGCATGCGCAAGTATTTTTCTGTAAAAAGCTTTTTGAGGTTTCTTAATTCCTTCCTGAACGGTGACTATCCCATTAACACTTAGTTTTTCTCCTATCACATCAAGTGATCGTTTAGTGTTTGAGGCAAGAATAATAGTAGATATACCTGCTTCATGAATTTTTTTAGTAAGTGTATTGGCGTATTCTGTATCAATATCCATATGACCGTGATTAATTAGTGTGCCATCAACATCAAAAGCCATAGCTTTTATGTTATCAGAGGCTAACTTTTGATAATCAATATCCAAGACTGAATCAGCGATATAGTCTGGTCGAAAGCCATTACTTTTCTTTGGTTTAGTGGCTTGCATGTATGTTTTCCATTATACCTAATTAAACATTAAACATATAGCAGATGCATCACAAAGCATAAGCCTGTTGCCAAATTTACTATATTTTTTTTATGAAAAAGGCGTACAGTCTGAAGTGTACCCTAAACATTAAAAGGAGAAAATATGAGTTCAGCAAATGATTGGCTAGCACTTGGGGTAGTCGGAATGACTGCCGGAAGTGTTATCCTCGCCCTAATCGGTGTAACGATGCGAAAAGAAGATCGTCACCATGTGTATCTTGCAATGGCAATTACACTTATAGCAGCAACCGCATATTTCGCAATGCTTCACAATCTAGGTGACATTGTAGTTGGCGGAGTAACAGTACAACTAGCTCGATATGCAGACTGGGTTATTACGACCCCTCTTCTACTTATTAGCTTAGTATCCGTAGCTTTGCCATCAGGAAAATCGAGAGCTAAAATGAGCCTACTGTGGTCATTGGTTGGACTTGACGTCTATATGATCCTTACTGGCTTATTCGCAACGCTGGTTGATTCAAATAGCCGATGGTATTGGTATGCATTCAGCTGTGTAGCGCTTCTTGGCGTCGTTTACATGCTGTACGGCACCGTCATGAAAGAATCTAAAAAAGTTGCTGGTAAAAAAATATCACAACTTTATATGTATCTTGCACTTTACTTGTCTGTACTATGGGTAGCGTATCCAGTTGTCTGGTATTACACAGGAGTTGGCGCAAACAAGATGAGTTTTGCTGCAGAAAACTATGCTTACGCAGTACTTGATTTGCTCGCTAAGGTAGGATTTGGAATTCTTGTTCTTGTCAGCGTCAGTCGACTTGCCGCTTCCGCTAAGCCAAAAGCTGGTGAAAGCTCTGTTGAAGCAGCATCTAAGTAAATTAAATAATTAATTTTAGGTACAAAAAAGGAGCCCGCGCACGGGCTCCTTACTTTTTGCGTTACAATATAAAGAAATAAATAGGATGATAAATGAAAATAGCAATTATCGGGGCCAGTGGTTATATCGGGCTAAACCTCATCGAACAGTTACTCAAAAATAATAACGAAGATGTTTTGGTTGCTGTATCGACGCATGCGTCTTCAATACATTTATCTAATAATAGGCTTGAGAAGGTTGATTGTGATATCTTGGCAAGCAAGGATATCGCTCCCATACTAGAAGGCTGTGATGTGGTTTATTATCTGATTCATATGATGGCTCAAGATAAAATGGACTTTGTAAAGGCCGAGGAGCTATCAGCTCAAAATTTTGTCCAAGCTTCTACAGCTGTTCATGTAAAAAGGATAATTTATCTTGGGGGGCTTGGCGACGATAAGGAACATCTATCTCGACATCTGGCAAGCCGCCATCACACAGGTGAAATTTTGCGATCAGGTACGGCCGAAGTAATTGAATTAAGAGCTTCAATGGTAATTGGTGACGGAAGCATCTCCTATGACATTATTAAGAGCCTCGTACATAAACTACCCATTTTAACGATACCTAAATGGTCTAAGACTATGACGCAACCGATAGGACTCTCTGATGCATTAGACTATCTAACTGCCGCAAAAACCGTTCAAATAGAGCATTCTGAAATTGTTGAAATTGGCGGGCCAGAGCAAATGAGTTACCGTGATTTAATGGAGCGTTACGCTAAATGGGATCATAAAAAAGCACTATTTATTTATCTGCCTATTATTCCAATTGCAATATCTGCATGGTGGCTTAATTTATTCACACCAAAGAAACATGCCAAAGTAGGCAGGGTTATGGTTGAATCACTAGTTAACCCAATGGTAGTAACAACAAAAAGAGCAACTGAGCTTTTCCCGCAGATAAAGCCCAAGTTGCTCGAAGATGTTTTTGTGTAAGGAGTGTTACTTGTTTACGAAAGTAAGCGCATAACCAACTCGTCCAGCACGTCCAGCACGTCCAATACGGTGAGTATAGTCGTCGTAAGTGTTTGGAGTTGAGTAGTTGATTACGTGTGTAATGTCGACAACGTCGATACCTCGTGCTGCAACATCAGTCGCAACAAGAAAATTAATTTCATTACTCTTGAAGCGTCGTAAAGCTTTCGCGCGTTGACCTTGAGACTTGTCACCATGTAATGCATCAACTTTAAATCCACGACTTTGTAATTCCATGCCGAGCTTTTCAACTCCACGTTTGGTTTCATCAAAGATAATCGCTTTTTCAACGCCAGCCGTTATAAGAACGTCATGTAATTTATCTAATTTTTCAGAAGAATGATTGTAGAAAACAACATCCTGGTGAACATTATCACTATTTTCACTTGTTCGAACAGAGATTGTTACTGGATTTGTAAGGAATGAGCCGATAAGTTGTTGAATTTTAGGGTCTAGCGTAGCTGAAAAGAAAAGACATTGTCGGTCATCGTTTGTTTCTGAAAGAATAAATCGAATATCGTTAATGAATCCCATGTCGAGCATACGATCAACTTCGTCAAGAACAACAATGCTGAACTGAGAAAGATTTAATGAACCACGTTCTACGTGATCTTTGATTCGACCAGGTGTGCCAATGACAACGTTTGGTTGATCTCTAAGGTCTCGAAGTTGTGGGCCCATTGCTGCGCCACCAATAAGAAGTGCACCACTTAGTCCACTTGCTTTTGCAAATGAACGGCACTCTTGCTCGATTTGTTCAGCAAGTTCTCGGGTTGGAGCTATGACAATAGCTCTTTTGGACTTGTCGTTTAGCATGATGTTAAGCATTGGAAGTGCAAAGGCAGCTGTTTTACCAGTACCAGTATTCGCAATACCAACTATGTCTTTACCCTCAAGTGCAGGAGGAATCGCTTGATCCTGAATAGAAGAAGGAGTGACATATCCCTTGTCATCGATGTTTTTCTTCAAAAGTGCATGAAGATTGAAATCGCTAAAGGTGTTCGTTGGAACATACTGTTCAGCCTCAACGGGCTTTGCAGCTTTAATAAACTTTGAATGATGAATATTTTGCTTTAAGCCTTTGCGGCCGTTAGAGCGTCCACCACCATATCGCGTGCCACCAAATGATGCTGATCCGCCTGATGAGCGAGATGAGCCACTTCGTGGTCGAGAAAAACGTGAGTTATTTGAATACATAAAAAAAGAATCCTTTTTGTAGTTAGTTTGATACTTGATTGCAGTCAATGAAATCGAGTACCAAGCGACCTAACCCGGATTCATTAGAAACAATTACATAAATAGTAGCATAAAAATGAGGATTGGTCAAGCATATAAAGTATTGAAATAGGCATAAGAATGATACAATTTTAATAAGAATTTAAATATTATGGCAAAACAATCCAGAACAAGAAAAACGATAAATCAGACCGAGAAACGAATTGTTAAGACTGAGAAAAAAGCGCGAATTCTTACCAAAAGCTATTTTAATTACAAGCGATTCAATCGCTTTTTGAGAATATTAGGCCCCGGAGTTGTTACTGGAGCTGCCGATGATGATCCCTCAGGAATTGCTACCTATTCTCAGGCTGGAGCCATGTATGGTTTTGGCTTACTTTGGGCAATGCCGTTCATGTTTCCGTTACTCCTCGCTGTGCAAGAATCTTGTTCGCGTATCGGTGCCGTAACCGGTAAAGGGCTTGCGGCAGTTATTCGTGATAATTACAGCCGCAAGCTTCTCATGGGGTCAGTATTGATCGTCTTTGTTGCAAATACAATTAATATTGGAGCTGATTTGGGCGCGATGGCGGCTACGATGCAGCTCTTTTTTCATATAAATTTTGCAGTACTGACAATCGCATTCGCTGTGCTCATACTCATGCTGGAAATTTTCGTTAAGTATAAGACTTATACAAAAATCCTAAAGTGGCTAGCTCTGATGCTTCTTGCTTATCCGCTCACAGCAATCTTAGTTGGTCAAAATTGGTCCCAAGTATTTCATGCTACCATTCACCCAAATCTACATCTTAATAAAGATGTACTTTATATATTAGTAGGGCTACTTGGAACAACCATCTCGCCATACTTATTTTTCTGGGATACTTCAGAAATCGTTGAAGATGAAAAAATGACACACCGACTCGGCGAAAAGGGCCTTAATGAGCCAAAACTCACGAAACATTTTCTTAGAAGTGTAAGGATTGATAATTTTACAGGTATGCTTATTGCAACTCTTGGCGCCTGGTTCATCGTTTTAACATGTGCATCGGTGCTTAATTTCCACGGAATAACTCAAATTAATTCTGCGGCAGATGCCGCAAATGCGCTTCAGCCACTCGTTAAGAACTTCCCGCATTCAGGATTAATTGCAAAAATAATTTTTTCAACCGGGATAATCGGGCTCGGCCTTCTTGCAGTGCCAGTTCTTGCAGGCTCCTCGGGATACGCACTAAGTGAAACCTTTCGAATGAACGAAGGTTTACATAAGAAATACAAAAAAGCAAAAGGCTTCTATTTCTTTATAATCTTAGCGACTTTAGCAGGCCTTGGAATCAATTTCATCGGTATTAATCCTATTAAGGCATTAGTGTTCGCGGCAGTTTTTAATGGAATTGCAGCAGTCCCATTACTCTTTTTGATAGCGCGGGTTGGTAATAATTCAAACATTATGGGTGAGCATAAAAATGGATTACTTTCCAATGTTTTCATTATGCTTGCTTTCTCCGTTATGCTCGTAGCAGTTTCATATTTGTTGATAACAACTTTTCTAATATAGGCTATTCTAGGCTTCCGCTCGAGTGCGAATGGTCGATTTAGCTTTTTAAAAAACAAACTTTTCCTGTATCATAAAGAGTAAATGTTTGGAAAAGAATTTATAAAAAGATATAAAACTCTTAGTGCTGTTATCGTAACACTCGTAGTCGGGCTTATCTTGTATTTCCTAGAACTCAAGATAATAGCAGATGTAGCGTTTACCGCTATGGGTATTTACGTAGTTGTACCTATGGCCAAAGAAATGCTCCAGTCAATTAAAGAAAAAGAGTATGGGCTTGATCTTTTAGCTCTGACTGCAATCATTGCTTCGCTTTTAATGGGAGAGTTTTTAGCAGCGATAGTTGTTGTTCTTATGATAACTGGTGGTGAAGCACTTGAGGATTTCGCACAAGAGAAGGCAAAAAAAGAACTAAATGAACTATTAAAGCGAGCACCGAAGGTAGCGCACAAAAAAGTTGGCTCTTCTTTTAAAACTGTCGCTGTCGATACAATTAAGAAAAACGATATATTGTTAGTCAAGCCCGGAGAAGTAATTCCGGTTGACGCAATTATCGTTAAGGGTGTTACTTCTCTTGATGAATCTGCACTAACTGGCGAAAGTCTTCCTATTGATAAGAAAGTCGGTGATAAATTATTAAGTGGAGCGGTCAACCAGCAGGCTTCAATTGAAGTTAAAGCCCTCAACACGTCACACGATAGTCAATATGAGCAAATCATTAAGCTCGTTTCGGAAGCTGCATCAAGTCGTTCACCGATGGTACGACTTGCTGATCGTTACAGTGTGCAATTTACGGCAGTTGCATTTACGCTTTCTGCTATTGCATGGATTGTGAGTGGCCACCCACTAAGAGCGCTTGAAGTACTAGTGGTTGCAACACCATGTCCACTTCTTATCGCTACACCTGCCGCAATTGTATCTGGGATGAGTCGGGCAGCATCACAAGGAATTATAGTAAAGAATGGGGGAGCATTAGAGTCTCTTGCAGAGCTGAAGGCGATAGCATTTGATAAAACTGGCACTCTAACCAAGGGAGTTCCAGAAGTTAATAGAGTAATTACCTTTGGAAAAAATATTACGCAAGAAGTAGTTCTTGGCTATGCAGCAGCTGTTGAATCTCATTCAACCCATTCATTGGCTCGGGCGATATTGCACGAAGCGAAGGCCCGCAGTATTAAGGTTATGGCTGCAGTTAAGGCTAGTGAAACAATTGGAAGTGGTGTACGAGCAGAGGTGAAATCCAAAAAAGTACTTTCAGGTAAACTGGACTTCCTCAAGGATGCCGGGGTTAAAGTACCAACAAATAAAGAACTTGGAAAAGCACTTGAAGAAACAGCAATCTTTGTTGCAGTAGATGGGGTGTACATAGGCGCAGTAACATTCGTAGACGTGCTTCGCCCTGAAACGATAGGAACAATTAAGCGCTTACGTCAAGAGTTTCACTTGAAGACCATGATGCTCACCGGAGATCGTAAGGTGGTTGCTGAGCGAATAGCAAAAGAAGTCGGAATCTTAAAAGTTGAAGCGGAATGTTTACCAGCAGATAAGTTAAACCATCTCGCATTATTCAGAAAAAAATATGCACCGCTTGCTTTTGTTGGTGATGGAATTAATGATGCGCCATCTTTATCTGCAGCAGATGTCGGCATTGCCCTCGGAGCTAAAGGTTCTACGGCTGCAAGTGAAAGCGCCGATGTAGTTATAATGCTTGAGGATTTCTCTAAAGTAGCTGATAGCATTCATATCGGCAAACGTGCGGTGAAGATTGCTAAGCAAAGTATATTCGTTGGAATAGGACTCAGTATAGGTCTCATGATATTTTGCGGTGTTACAGGAGCCGTTAAGCCTGTCTATGGGGCTTTGCTCCAGGAGCTTGTAGACATTATCGTGATCCTAAATGCACTCCGCGCTCACCAAAATAGATAACTTAAATTTGATTAAATGAAGCTTTGCAGACCTGGCACTTTTCTTCTTTTTCTTCAGAAGTAAGCCAGATATGTAGAGCTTTTTTGTAACCCAATATATCGCTATATGCAACGAGATCTGCTATCGATCGAATCAAGGAAGCAATAGGGCCGGTTAAAACAAATTTCTTGTACTGAAAAACTGCCCATTTTTTTCCAGCTGGGATCGCAGTTGCGGGCACCAGGGGTTTGTACCCTGGGCGTCTTTTTGAGCTATTCAGCTGCCGTTTAAGATCTTTATATACATATCCAGCATTATCGACTGCAGTTAAACCCAGACCGCTATAGGGGGTGTCGGCGTTATCTCCAATTACATATACGGCGTCGTCAACCATAAGGTGATTGTCGACAACAACTTTGCCTTTAGGATTGAATGAGAATTGGGCTTCATTTTTTTTGAAGAATGGATTATTAGTGACGCCCGCTGTCCAAATAACTGTTGAAGTTGGAATTTGTACACCATTAACTTGAAGAAAATCAGGAGTTTGTAATTCAACTTTTTGATTGAGCATAACTTTAACTTTCAATTTACGAAGTTGTTTGAGTGTTTTTTGAGAAGCTTTTTCATTACTAATTGGCAATACTCTTTTCTGAGCCTCTATAAGATTAATCCTAAGCTTAGAAGATTTAATTTTATGTTTCTTTGCAATTATCTTGATATATGAAGTTAATGCTGCAGCGAGTTCTACTCCAGTTGGGCCAGCGCCAATAACGTTGTATGATTTATCGAGTGAATTTTCATCAATCATTTCTCGGTGTAAGTGAGCCCTGAAATGGTGTAGTTCAGATGTTGTTTTAATATTGTATGAATATTGATCAATACCTGGAATACCAAAATATGAAGTAACCATTCCTAGCGCAAGAACAGCATAGTCATAATGAAACTTCATGCCATCCTTGGTGCTAATAACTTTCTTTTCTCTATCAATATGCGTGATAGTTTCTTTTATGAAATTAATATGAGGATTATCTGAAAGTATCTCGCTGATTGGAATTATAGCTTCATGTTCCTTGTGACCCGTTGCTGCACGATACAGAGCTGCACTATAGCGAAAAGTAGTGATGTCTGAAATTAGGGTAACTTTCAATTTTTCTTGCGGATATTTTTTAAGTTCACGAGCTAGCTTCATCCCTGCCCAACCGCTACCGACAATAATGAGATGTTTTTGCTTCATATCCAAATAATTGTAACAACAATCTTTATATTGCGCTTGTGTTTTTTTCAGGTTACTCTATATGGGATGGAAAACCTAGAAACACAAATAAAAAATCTTGTTAAAGGCGAAGTTGATGCGACGGAAGCGACCCGTGAATTTTATAGTCATGATGCAAGCATGTTCGAACTTAAGCCTGATGTAGTTGTCTTTCCTAAAGATAGCGAAGACATTCAAAAAGTAGTTCGATTTGTTAGCGATAATAAAAAGCAGAACCCACATCTCTCGATAGTAGCGCGGAGTGCAGGAACGTGCATGTCAGGTGGTACCGTAGGTGAGTCAATAATACTTGATGTTTCAAAACACATGAATAAGTTCTTAAGTGGTTCAAAAGATGAAGCAACAGCAGAGCCAGGAATGTATTATAGGGATTTTGAAAAGGAAACACTTAAATACGATGCAATAATGCCGAGTTATCCGGCATCCCGAGATTTATGTGCAATTGGTGGTATGGTTGCCAATAACGCTGGCGGTGAAAAATCCTTAGAGTTTGGCAAAACCGAGAAATTCGTAAAAGCCTTACGTGTGATATTTGCTGATGGAAATGAATACGAGGTGAAGCCACTCAACAAAGCTGAACTTGATAAAAAGATAGCCCAAAATGACTACGAAGGAATTATTTACAAGAAAGTATTTGATCTTGTTGAAAATAACTATGATCAGATCAAGGCCGCTAAACCGCATGTAAGTAAAGATTCAATGGGGTATCACTTATGGAATATTTGGGACAGAGAAACGGGCATCTTTGACATGACTCAAGCAATCGTTGGATCACAGGGAACTCTGGGTATGGTGACAAAAATAACTTTTGGATTAGTGCCCGCTCCCAAAAATTCTGGAACCCTTGTTATTTTCCTCCGAAAAACTGATGATCTCGGAAAGCTTATCAATAAAGTACTTGAACATAAGCCAGCAACATTTGAAGGTTTTGATAACTACACTTTGATGCTAAGTTTCAAACTTTTCCCTTATTTCCATAAATCACTTGGTTGGTTTGGTATGGCAAAGCTCGGGATTCAATTGATTCCTGATGCAATAAAGCTTTTCAGAGGAATTCCCAAGATGGTACTACTCGTAGAGTTTAATAGCCCGACTGCTGAGGAAACTAAGCAAAAAGTAGTTCAGCTGCGAAAAGACCTCCAAGAGTTTAAGCATGAAGCACTCTTTGAAAATGATGAAACAGAAGCAAAAGCTAAAAAATTCTGGATTATGCGTCGAGAAAGCTTCCAATTACTCAGAAGCAAAGTTAAAGATAAGCATACGGCGCCTTTCATGGACGACATGATTGTGCCTCCAGCAGTTTTACCCGAATTCTTACCTGAAATTAGACAGGTGATTAACAAATATAAATTACTTGCTACTATTGCGGGACACATGGGTGATGGTAATTTTCATATTATTCCACTTATGAAAATCGAAGATCCAAAAGAGAAAGCTAAGCTAGAGCCAGCGATGAAAGAAATTACTTCCATCGTATTGAAGTATGGAGGAAGTCTGAGTGGGGAGCATAATGATGGTATGATCCGTGGCCCTTGGCTTGAGGCAATGCACGGCCCTGAAGTCTTTGCTCATTTTAAAGAATTAAAGCATATCTTTGATCCTGAAAATATCTTTAACCCACACAAGAAAACAGATGCAAATTGGGAGTTCAGTATGGCACATCTGCGGGAACATTTCTAGGATTTTGCTATACTAGTTTCTATGAAAGAAAAAGCCCTACTACAGTTTAAAAAAATAGATGAATATATTCCTTATGGAGTGTGGGCTATAAGCACACTTTCAGTTTTTGGAAGCCTTTATTTCTCAGAGATAATGAACTTAGCGCCTTGTAAGTTATGTTGGTGGCAAAGAATCTTTATGTACCCAATCGCAGTCATTCTGTCTGTCGCAATACTTAAAAAAGATAAAAAAGCTTTTATATACGTTTTACCTCTTAGTATCCTTGGATCTTTACTTGCTTTTTATCACACACTTTTACAGGCTGGGGTAATAAAGGAAACACTCATAAGTTGCACCATTGATGGAGCAGTTTCGTGTGCAAACAAACAAATCAATTGGTTTGGTTTTATGACAATTCCGTTCATGTCTATGGTTGCATTTCTTGGGATAACTGCCCTATGTGGTATCTGGTATTACAATCAGAAAACCTCGGCTAAAGTTACTAAGAAGTAGTTTTTTCGAGAATATTGATGAGTTGTTTTTGTTTTGTAACGTAATCTAGATATTCCTGAATTGTGGTTACGAGGATAATCATAATAACTGGTCCAATCACAATTCCTAGAAATCCAAACATCTTAAGGCCTGCAAAAACTGACAATATAGTGAGCGCCGGATCAAGTCGAGCCGTTTTTGGTACCAGTTGAGGACGCAACACGTTATCAATATTAGTAACAATAATGATGTGCCCAAGAATAAGCAGTAAGCCTTCCCAGATATGGCCTGTTAGTAGAAATACGAAACCAACAGGTAGTACAATTATTCCTCCGCCTAGGGGAATTATTGAAAGGAAGGTAATGAATACAAGCCAGAAGAAGAAATAGTGTACACCCACTATATATAAAAGAGTACTATCGACAAGTCCTTGCAAGAACGCAATGATGAATTGACCTTTAACCATTGCTTTTGTCATAGCTGAAATCCTAGATAAATAAAGATTTGCAGCGCGGGTTCCCAGCGGGTTGATCTGCTTTAGGATTGAGATAATAGTTGTTTGGTTTTTAAGTAGTGAAATGAAGATGAAGATAAAAATAATAAATTGTGAAAAAATTGCCGTAAACCCTCCCGCAAGGGATAAAAGATAATTAAGACCTGTTTTGGTCATAGTCGCAACATATGTTTTCGCCCAAGCGGACACTGAATCAAGACTGATGGTTGTATCGTTTAAGCCGGGAACGTGGTGAATGGTGGTGTTGAGCGATTCAATAATATTGGCAATAGTTTGATGATTGGCTACCGTTGTTGTGTTACTTTTAATGCTTGCAATAAAACTCGCAGCTTCTTGAGCAGTTATAAAAAGTAACAAACTGAGCGGCAATAGGATAGTAACGGTCGCGAAAAGAATCGTCAGGGCTATAGATAATCCCGAGTTACCTTTTGTTCTTTTGAGAAACCATTTGTAGCTAGGATTGTATAAAAATGCCAGGAGAGTAGAAAATGCTATGATAATGAAATAGCTACGCAGAAAATACGCTGCAAAAATAAGCGCTAAAGATACTGTTACAAGAAGAGTTCTTTTTTGGTTATTCATATACATAGAATAACAGCAGCGCCCCCAAACATCAAAAAAGCTTGACCTTAGAAATGAATGGGCATACAGTGAAAATATACTAATTAAAGGAGTATAGGTATGGCAAGCAAACAAGTATACGTCTTCGAAGAAGATGATAAAAGTGTATGGTGGATGTTCGTACTGGCTGGGTTGGTATCGGTAGTGTTCGGATTTGTGGCAGTTATTTGGCCGCATTTAACAGTTGGAGTCCTAGCACTTCTTCTGGCGGTATTTATTGGTATTAACGGTGTAGTTGATCTATCTCGATCAATGAGAAAAATGGTTCACAGTGCTTTCGCCGGAATGCTGAGAGCTTTACTTGGGCTTCTTGAAGTTGGAGTCTCAGTCTATCTGCTTCGGCACATCGGCAGTGGTCTTGCGATTGCGACTTTAGCGCTCTTTATTGCAATTAGTTTTGTAACAAGAGGAGTTATAGGAATCGTACTGGCCTATGATGCTAAGGTATCTGATAGCGTGCGGATGTATCATTTTGTCACAGGTGGCCTTGCGGTTCTAGCCGGCCTCGTTGTGGCATGGTATCCGGGCCCAGCAACTCTAACATGGGTGTGGGTAGTCGGCTTCTTCGCCCTCGTGAGCGGTGCAATGGAAATAGCACTTGGTTTCATGGCAAAAGAAGCGCTTGAATCGAAATAAGTTAAATTAAAAATTAATAAAGAAGACCATCTATGAAAATAGATGGTCTTTTCTTTTCAATTTATTTCAATATACTTATGCTTAGAACTAACTTAATAACAATATAAATAGAAGGAACATATCTACGATGGGCAAGATATCTAACAACACTAACAACAATAAAGGTTTCACACTCGTTGAAGTTCTACTACTAATAGTAGTAATCGTTCTTGTAGGTGGACTAGGGTACCTAGGCTACAAACAAGTGAACAAGAAGTCTAAGACTAGTACTTCATCAACTACGGCTGCAACAACTGCTAAAACTGCTGCAGTTGATCCATATGCTGGTTGGAAAACTGGCACGCTAAAGTACGAAAAGTTATCTTTCAAATATCCTTCAAACTGGAATTTAGTAGACAACTCTGTGACGGGCTCGAAATATCAATTTCAACCCGGAATAGATATTTTGAAACTTATAAGTCCAACCGGATCACAAATTCATTTGGACGCTGCCGGTGGCAGCAGCGGCACCACAGCTGTAGTAGTAGACAGCACACCCATAACGTTTCTGGGTGGCAGGGACTATCTAAATGCGCTCGGGGATAGAGCGAATGCTGACGGCCCAAACGCATTAGTTTATGATGAGTGCATTGGAACGACTCCTACAACTGCACTTCCTGATATTAAAACTAAAAATATCACCTCTAGTGTTGCTGCCGGTGGAGCTGAAATTGGTGATCCTGCTCGAATAATATTCTGCTTCTCCCCTTTGAGCCCCAACACTTCAGAATCCATTAAAGCCTCCGTAGATTTTGCCACAGCGAAGCTCATATTTGAATCGATGAAATACTAATTTCTAGGACACAATACAGAGTAGCCCCGAGTGGTATAGGCATCAAATTAAGCGCACTTAGATGAAAATTATGATGTCGACAATGACTAGTCTCACGTAGTCATTCGGGTAGATCCAGATCTAGCACTAGCTAAGAAAATCTTTGAATCTACTAGTTACTAAAATACACTCGTAGGGATTTTGAATTAATTACTAGTAAGTATAAAAT
>Ga0208864_1000004_pt1 | contig 66017 bp, 77 predicted proteins | sample CryBogmetaGMA05M_FD_184542 | JGI IMG/M metagenome (GOLD analysis project Ga0208864, IMG submission 184542) | Freshwater microbial communities from Crystal Bog, Wisconsin, USA - MA0.5M (SPAdes) | ecosystem: Environmental > Aquatic > Freshwater > Lake | place: Crystal Bog, Wisconsin, USA...
CTTTAAAGGACTAGACAAACGACACGCTCCTAAGGTACCGTTCGATTGATAAACTGCTATACTATATAGGCTTAATGAAAAAAATACTTTCATCAATACTAAACTGGGTAAAGTTACACTGGCGTGGGATATCAATCGCTATCCTAGTCACATCAATTGCCGTCATTACGCTCAGCCTACAATTAAGTTCTCTAGTGCCAGGTCAAAATAGATTCGAAAGCAATACTCTCGGTGATCTAGCTCATCTTCCAGCACCCTGGCACCGGGCTGTCAACGCACCCTACATGCTCCTCGCTTATTTATTTGGAAATATCTCAAATGATCCACTGTATGGAGCACGCGTAGCGAGTGTTTTTTTTGGACTTTTTGCAACTGCACTCATGTACTACATTATTAGAATCTGGTTTAACATTCGAGTTGCAACCATAGGGACGCTTTTATTCATTACGAGTAGCTGGTTATTGCACACCACACACCAGGCTACACCGCTTATATTACTCGTAATCGGGCCGCTACTCGCTGTAGCACCACTCGCATGGTTTTCTAGAACTAAGAAATACCGGACACTTGCTTTTATGGCACTTGCCGCCGGTCTTGGTGTAGCAGCGTATATCCCTTTTATGTTTTGGCTTATTATAGCTTCGCTTGCAATTATCGTGAAGAAAGAAAAAATGCTCTTATCCAATCTCAAGAAAAAACAGTTTTTGGGAGCAGTAGCACTCTATCTTTTAATTGTTACTCCGCTCTATATTAGTCTGGCGCATTACCCGGGCCAAATTTTAGAATTACTCGGTGGATCAAAAACCCTTCCATCTATTACTGAGTATTTTTCCCATTTACTTCAGGTTATTACAAGCATTTTTATACATGCACCCTATCTTCCTGAGCTTAGAATAGGTCACTTACCGGCGCTCGATATCTTCTCAACTGCAATGTTTGTACTTGGTATTTATTACTCTTATCAACGAAAAACAAACATTAAAACAATTACGCTGTTTTCTTCGATGTTGGTTCTACTGCTTGTACTTCCATTTTCTCCTAACTTCAGCATGGAAGCAGTCATATTAATTCCGTTTGTTTATATCGGGATCATCACGGGCATTGTTGAACTAATTACCCAATGGTTTACCTATTTTCCAAGAAACCCGCTTGCTCGAAACATCGGAATTAGTCTGCTCGTCTTTTCAATTTCCCTCACGTGCGCTTACCACCTTGAGAATTATTTTGTGGCATGGCCAAATGACCCTCATACAAAATCTGTTTACGTGGTAAAATCATAGAAGTAATACCAATGTTAATGAGGACAAACTAATGAGTAAAATGGAACAAGCTAAGATGCTAATGAAAGTTCGGAAGCTGCAAAAAGAACTGCAGAAGATGATTATTGATGTAGAAGCAGGAGATGGAGCTGTTAAAGTTGAAATTACTGGTGAACAAAAGATTAAGAAAATCCATATTGATCCTGAGTACGTAGACCTCGATGATATCGGTCAATTGGAACGATGGATCGAAGAAGCGGTAAAAGATGCTATCGCACAAAGCCAAAAAATTGCAGCTGAAAAAATGCAACCAATGCTCGGTAACCTAGGAAGCCTAGGCCTGTAGAGTCGTTTCTTAGCTATGAGTATTCTGCCTAAGGCACTTGAAAAAACAATTGATGCATTTGGCTCACTCCCAGGAGTAGGCCCTCGAACGGCAGAACGCTATGCGTATTGGGCACTGAAAAATAACAAGAAATATGCGCTCACTATTGCAGACGCACTTGAATCAATACATGACAGTATCAAAGTGTGCCCTAAAACTTTTGCATTAATTGATAGCAACCTCGAAATATCTCCTTTATATTCTGATCCATCAAGAGACAAAACAATTGTGGCTGTTGTTGCAGAACCATTTGACATTGTTGCACTTGAAAAAATAGGAGTATTTCATGGCACCTACCATGTCCTTGGCGGACTTATTTCGCCGATTGATGGTATTAGTCCCGAAGCACTGCACATTCCTGAACTTTTAAAGAGAATCGACGAAGATAACGTAGGAGAAATAATCCTCGCTACCAATGCCAGCGTTGAAGGGGAAACCACAGCGATGTACATACAGCAACAAATAGAAAACAAGGATATAACGCTCACTCGCTTAGCTCGGGGTCTTCCCATTGGTGTCGATCTAGAATATGCTGATCATATAACTTTACAACGTGCACTAGAAGGACGAACAAACGTATGACAAATAAAAAAACAATTACTGAAATCGAAACATTTATAAAAATTCATAAACATTTTCTTATCGTACAAGCCGATAACCCTGACGGCGACAGTCTCGGATCAGCGCTGGCTCTCGAACACATACTTGAAGATATGAAAAAACAAACAAGTATGTACTGCGGCGTTGACGTGCCAGAATACCTAAAATTCCTTTCAGGTTGGGATCGTGTGTCCAAAACTATACCAACGTCAATCGATGCAGTTATTATTGTTGATACCTCTGCCCAGATTTTGCTTGAAAACCTTGCGGCTGCTCCTGAGTACCCTTGGGTTGCTTCAAAACCTACTCTCGTCTTAGACCACCATAGTGAAGTTATTTGTGATATTCCACAAGCTTCGATTATTCTTTGTGATAATACCTATGTATCTACTGGGGAACTGATCTATGATGTAGCGCAAACCTTGAAATGGAAAATGTCAGTCCCGGCACAAGAAAAAATAATGCAAAGTATACTTTCTGACACATTGGGTCTTTCTACTGAAGCAACAACTGCTTCAACCTACCGAAGAATGGCGGAAATGCTCGAAGCTGGTGTTGATAGATACGCGCTCGATGAAAGCAGAAAGTTACTTTCAAAAATGGATCCTTCTGTCTACATGTATAAAGCAGATCTTATCAAAAGAACTGAATTTTATGGCGATAACAAGGAAGTAGCCCTCGTTGTTATTCCTGAAGATGAGCTCTACAGTGTTGGCACCCTATATAACCCAGCGCCGCTTATTCTTAATGAGATGACTATGGTTGAAGGTGTGAAAATGGCAATTGTTATTAAAAGATATAAAAATAGAGTGACTGGCGCACTACGCGCAACCTCTCAGGCTCCGGTCGCCAATAAAATTGCAACGACATTTGGTGGAGGTGGTCACCCCTATGCAGCTGGCTTTAAGATGGATGCGACTCCGAGCAGTTTCTCAGATATTAAAAGTGATGTTATTCGAAAAACTCTTGAATTGATACAATAAAGGTAATGCTTCGATTTTATAATACCCCCTCGCGCCTATACGAGCCATTTGCTCCTATTCAAAGTGGTTCAGTATCTATCTATACTTGTGGCCCAACGGTTTATGATTATCTGCACGTCGGGAACTGGTCTTCATATATTCGATGGGATATATTAGTGCGCACACTAACCCTTAGTGGGTACAGCGTTAATCGTGTCATGAATATTACTGACGTAGGCCATTTAGTAAGCGATGAGGATGACGGACAGGATAAAATGGTAACGAGTGCCCTAAAACATAAAAAAACTGCCTGGGAGCTTGCAAAACTCTACACGGATGATTTTATGATTGGCATGGACAGACTTCACCTGGCTAAACCGCAACATATAACCAAAGCGACCGATTTCATAAAAGAACAGCTTACTTTTATTCGTGAACTTAAAGATAAAGGGATGACGTACCAAATTGATGATGGTATTTATTTCGATACCGCAAAATTTCCTAAGTATGCTGACTTCGCTCGGCTCGATTTAGAAAATCTAAAAGATGGTGCTCGAATCGCTCCTAATCCTCAAAAAAGAAATCCTTCTGACTTTGCGCTATGGAAATTTAGTCCAATGGATGAAAAAAGAGATATGGAATGGGATACTCCCGAAGATATCGTAGAGGGAACGCGAAAAAAGGGTTTTCCAGGGTGGCACCTAGAGTGCTCAGCCATGATTCTCAATAAACTTGGTAAAACAATTGACATCCACACGGGTGGAATTGATCATATTCCTGTTCATCACACCAATGAAATAGCACAAAGCGAAACACTAACTGGTAAGCCACTGGCGCATTATTGGCTCCATAATAACTTCTTACTCGTTAACGGCACTAAGGTAAGCAAAAGTTTAGGAAACTCAATACTGCTGAGCGATATTGAAAAAAAGAAAATTGATCTTATGGCATTTAAATTGTTTGTCTTACAAAGCCATTACCAAACAGAATCCAACTTTACATGGGAAAATCTCATGGCAGCCAATAATAGATTAAACAATTGGGGTGGTGTTATTGAACGAAAATGGCAAGTTAAAAGTAGTGCCACGACTGACTCAAAAGTAACCAAGGCACTTGCATCCGCTCTTGAAGCCTTACAGCAAGATCTTGATACGCCAAGAGCAATTATTCATGTTGAAGAAGCACTTAACTACGTAGAGACAAGGGGACTTGAGGCGAGCGCTGTAGATATTATGGAAGTAGAATCGTTCATCCAAAATGGCTTTGGTATATATATCCAGACAAATGACATAACGGCAGGACAGAAATTAACCCTTAAAGAACGGGCTCAGGCCAGACAAAATAAAGACTGGAAAACATCAGATCATCTCCGTGATATACTAAAGAATCAAAAAATAGAGGTCAAAGATACTGACGAAGGACAAATATGGTCAAGACTAAGTTAAAGCAATCAAATTTTACAGCGTATGAAATTTTAGTAGCACTATTTATAACGGTATTAATCGTCAGCAATATTGCCAGCACCAAAATAGTTCATTTTACCTCGCTAACTTTCGATGCTGGAACGATCTTATTTCCGCTTGCGTATATTGTCGGTGACATCATTACCGAGATTTATGGTTTTAGAAAAATGCGACGCTTGATTTACCTTGGAATAAGCATGCTACTTATTACTACGCTTACCTTCTATATTGTAGGATTACTGCCACACGCGATAGATTGGACGGGTCAAGATGCATACAATTCAATTCTTGGTGTTGTTTGGCGAATTGTTGGTGCAAGCATCATTGCACTTTTCTTTGGTGAATTCTTTAATAGCTACATACTCGCAAAATTGAAAATACAAACAAAGGGCAAGGGTATATGGGGGAGAGTGGTTGGCTCAACTGCAATTGGTAGTTTAATCGATACGACGCTATTTAGTACAATTGCCTTTGCGGGAACCCTGAGTAGCTCAACGCTCATTCAACTAATCACTACTGTCTATCTTGTGAAGGTGGTAACTGAAGTTGTAGTATCTCCGATAACCCTTCAAATAATTGCTTACATAAAGAGAACTGAAAATATAGATACGTTTGAAGCACCCGCTCTAAGCTTGACTAACTAATTACATAAATTGTTTATAGGTATCACCGTAATAAGCAGATAAAAATTTCTCTTTGTATTCATAATATGTATCATCGAGCAGTGAATTTCGTATTGCATCAACCGTGCTTATGACAAAGTACTCATTATGAATGGTGGCGAGCGTTGCACTCAGTATTTCATCAGCTCTAAATAGATGGTTAATATAGGCAACTGTGTAATGCTGACAAGTGTAGCATTCACAATCTTCTTCTATCGGACTAAAATCAGTCGCGTATTTGGCGTTAGTAATATTTACGCGCCCTTTTTTGGTGTAAATAGCACCGTTCCTAGCTTGACGTGTCGGAGCAACACAATCAAATGTATCAATCCCATATTCAACACCGAGAAATAGGTCAGCTGGTTGTGCGCCCATACCGAGTAAATGCCGCGGCTTGTTTTCGGGCAATGTTTCCGTGACCCATTTAACAACTTCAGAAATTTCTTGTGGTTCAAATACGCCACCAATACCATAGCCATCAAATTCTTTTGAACCCAAGAATGATGCACTTTGCTTCCTAAGATCCTCGTGCCGAGCACCCTGCACAACTCCATAGAGCGCCTGCAAGGGTTCATTTCGAGCTACATGCTCATCATTAAGTTCCTGATGGCGCTTAAGGCATCTTAGCGCCCAATTATGGGTTCTCGTTAAACTATCTATCAAATAGCTACGATCAGACAGTGGAGCCGGACATTCGTCAAACGCCATATGAATATCTGCTGCAATAAGGTGCTGTAATTCCATACTTGATTCTGGTGTCATGGAAAGAGAAGATCCATCAATATGGCTTTTGAATGTAACCCCCGCGTCCGTCACTTTAGCGAGCTGGTTTGAAGATGTTTTGGCATTTTTTTTATCCCCTTTTTGACTGTGGCTAACTGCATCGATACCTTTATCATAGGCAACGCCGAGGCTAAATACTTGGAAGCCACCACTGTCGGTAAATGTTGGCAACTGCCAGTTCATAAATTTTCCAAGCCCGCCCGCTTGCTGCACGATGTCAGCGCCGGGACGCAGCATCAAATGATAGGTATTTGCTAGTACTGATTGTGCACCAGTACTGAGGATTTGCTCTGGCGTAAGTGCCTTAACAGTAGCTTTTGTGCCACCAGCAATAAATGCAGGTGTTTTAATGTCTCCGTGAGGAGTAGATATAACGCCAACCCGAGCAAGTGTGTTGCCAAATCTTTTTTCAATTTTAAATGAGAATGCTGCCATTGGTAGTAATTGTAACAGAGATGAGTGGGATGTAACTAGTAAATAACCATACTGTCGCCATAACTCAAAAAAGAATACTGAGCGGCAGTAGCGTGATTATATGCTGGCAGTAGATGATTCCAGCTAGCAAAGGCGGCGGTAAGCATTAGAACGGTGCTTCTTGGTGCATGAAAATTCGTTATGAGTCCATCAATTACCTTGAATGAATAACCAGGATATATAAATATATCAGCATCGCCCTGTTTATCTACTGCAATTTCATCACTTGCTATAAAATCTCCGTTATATTCAAGCGTTCTGGTTATCGTAGTTCCAAGAGCAAAGATCCGTTTATTATTTTTCTTGGCATCACGGATGGAAGTAATCGTTGCTTTTGGAAGTACAAAAAATTCTTTATGCATGGAATGCGTAGTGACATCATCGACCCGTATTGGCAAAAAGGTGCCTAACCCGACGTGAAGCGTGGCATAACACACGACAACTCCTTTTTGTTCAATGCTACTAAGGGCCTCTGCAGTCATATTAAGGCTTGCTGTGGGCGCAGCGACAGAACCTGCTTCATCAGCCCAAACAGTTTGGTATCGCTCTATATCAAGTGCCGTAGCTTCTCGATGCATATAAGGAGGCAAGGGTACCGTACCTATTTCTTGGGCTAATTCAAGTAAATCTTTGTCAGATTTAATCTGTGCAATACCGTCTCCAAGAATTTCCTCAACTAAAAGGGTATATTTTCCTGCACGAAGCATATCACCTTTATTCATCTTTTTTCTATACAGCACCTTATGGAAGTGCCAGTCGTCAGTTTTACCATGTTTTTCAATGAGTATAAGGTCACGAATTGCACCGTTTTCTTTTTGAGCCTTAATTCTAGCTTTAATAACTTTGGTGTCATTTAACACAAGTACGTCGCCGGGATTAAGATAATCGATTACATCAAGATACGTACGATCTTCGTATTGACCGGTCTTTTTATTAAGTGCTAGTAGGCGCGTTGTGCCTCGAGTTTCGGGTGGTACATCAGCAATTAAACTATCATCAAGTTGGTAATCAAAATCACTTGTTTTCATAACGACGTACCCATTCATACATTATAATCGCTGCTGCTGCACCTACGTTTACTGAGCGCGTAGAGCCATATTGTTCAATCGCAACGAGCGCACTGCAGTGTTCTTTCATCTCAATAGATAAACCGGGGCCTTCTTGACCAAAGACGAGGATTGGATTTTTAGGAAATGAATAGTTCATCAAAGAGACACTCCCTTCAATATTATCGATTCCAATAATTTCTTTTTTGTTTTCTTTCGTCCAGGCCAGGAATAGATCAATCGTAGGATGATGAAATACCGATAGGTACTTTTCAGTTGCCATTGCTCCTCGACGATTCCAATGCTTTTTTCCAATAATATGGACTGACTCAACATTGAAAGCATTAGCAGATCGAACAATAGAACCAATATTGAAATCGTGTTGAATATTTTCAATAGCAATAGACAGTGGCATGGAATGCGAGGCTAGATCTTTTTTTATTTTCTCTACTTCTAAGTTTTTATACTTATCAACTAGATTCCTAGTGTCAATCATGAAAGGTAATCCTTATATACCTTGAACCCTATCCATAATCCAAAAATACTGCCAATTCCTCCAATTAATATGCTCGACATATCAAAAAAAGTTGCATGCATAAACCATACCGGAATATATGAACCGAGGGTGCCAAAAATCGTAATAGATAAATATATAATAAACTTTGACATCAGTGATATAGTTTCTCTATTTTCCTGCAAACAACTTCAACATCATATTGTTGCACCGTAGCTTCAGCCCATTTATGAGCCGCAACTCGAGCACCTTTATGCTCCATGAAATAATGCAACCGATTAGCAAACGCGACAGTATCTTTTGGATTGATTAAAAGGTCAGGATGATCTAAAAGCACTGTACTATACCCGGCATTGTCTCCGCCGAGTACTACTCGGGCTCCTGCTGCCATCGCTTCGATGAGTACAATGCCAAAGCTTTCTCCCCCAGTACTTGGAAATACGGCAATATCTGCTGAGGCAAGTAAAGCTGGCTTGTCCTTTTCGTCAATAAAACCCTGGAACTTAATGTTAGTTAGATTAAGCTTAAGAGCCTTCTGTTTAAGTTCGGCTTCGAGCGGCCCTTTACCTGCAACTGTTACGCTATATTCACCATCGTACTGCTCGTTAAGTTTTGCAAGCGCTTCAAGCAGTTGCCGGCAACCTTTTCTTTCGACGAGTCGCCCAAGAAACACAATATGAAGTTTTTTCTTTTGAATCGGTGCATGATGCATAGCTTTTAATGAAACCATATTTGGGATTACTTCACTCAGCATATGGAAAGAACTTTCGGCCGTTTTTTGAGCGGCAGTAGATACGGAAATAATATGCGCAAAACGTTTAGCGGTATTACGATTTATAAATTTAAGCGCATGCGCCCCAACTGTTTGAATCCAGCTATCCGGGACTATATGAAATGTACCAATAATCTTAAGTGTTTCTGGTGCTGCATCTATCACACGCCCTGCAAAAAGTGGACTATAAGGCATTTGCACATGTAACACGTCAAGGTTAAGCCTATCAAGCAGTTCCCGTATTGCAGTTTTTGAAGTGGGTAGGGGTACGCTAAGTCTATTTTTGTTAAACCGTACTTTAATATTTTTTGCGATTGAGTGAAGATGCTCGATATCTTGCCGGGTGGTTGCACCTACGAGATAATGCACCTCATGTCCCTGACGAGTTAGCCAGGCCCCAAGCGAAAGGACGTATTGTTGCACTCCGTCAGGAGTATCAAGCGTATCATCAAGCAGTAATCCAATTTTAAGTTTTTTTATCATGCTGCTTTTTAACTGCTTTGTATAAGGCTAGGTACTTCTTGGTAATTTTATCAAAAGAATAGGCAGGCAGTTGCTTCTTCGCCCATTTCTTCCATACAGTTCTCATTTCTTCGTTGTAAAGCATTAGCTCGAGCCGGTGGACGAAGTCAGTTCCACTTTTAGGGTTTACTAAACTAATACGACCTTCGTCAGTCATAACTGAAGCATAACCCGGGTTGTTTCCCGCTACTACAGGTACACCAAGTGCCATTGCTTCGAGCAACACTATTCCAAAGCTTTCTCCATACATAGCAGGCGAGCAATAAAGGTCTGCACTTTGGATTAATGCTACCTTTTGCTTTTCAGGAATGAACCCCAAAAAGGTAACATCGGGTATTCCCTCAGTCTGTACCAATTTTTCAAGTGTAGCACGCTTAACCCCACTGCCTGCGATAATGAGCTCAACGTCATCATGCTTTTTTCTCAGTTCATTATAGGCTTCGAGTAGATAGGGAATTGCTTTTCTTTTTTCTAACCGCCCTAAATACAGTATTATCTTTTTATTTGATTCATTTGATATTTTTGTTGGTTTAAAAATATCCAAGTTAATGCCGTTTGGAATTATAGTTACCGGCTCGTCCATTAGTGATAATACATATTCAGCAGCAGAATCAGACACTGCGCTGTAGCCATCAATATATTTTAAAACTGATTTCGTATAGGGAATAACAATATTAAGGAGAGATTTGCTAACAAGAGTTGAGGGCGGTGTAGCGTGAAACGTCGCTATATTAATTGCTTTTGAGCGCATTAATATTTGTCGAGATAACACTGGAACCCAGGGTTCGTGAAAATGAATTATATCAAAATTTTCTTGATCGAGTATTGCCTGGATTTCTTCGCCTTCTGCTTCAAAACCAAAATCTACCATAGTTGCAAAAGGAGTATTAAGCTTGGTGCTTCTTCCAAGCAAAATCATGTTTTTAGGAATAGCTTGTTCAAGATTCTTTGGTCGTGGAGTGATGATTTTTACATCATGTCCGATATCGGCTAGTTCCTTTGCTAGTTCTAGTACTATTTCTTGTACTCCGCCAGCAAACTGGAACATATTATAGGGACAGACGAGACCAATTTTCATAGCTTTATTATAGCATTCATATGAAGCTCAAGCAGAGAGCATTTGACGTGCTTTTAATGGAATAAAAGGTGCAGCATCTTTTTTGGAACTAATAACAGTTGGGGCATGATTAGGCATATGGGCTTTAGTTTCAGTAACGTTGCTATATATTTTCTTAAGATTATTGAGCACAAGATCGTGATCGACGTATTGGTCGGAGTCGATTGCTACATGTAGGAGAGGCACTGTAACCTTAATTTGGGGTGTTTTAAGCTGGAGAACATCGAGCGTCGCGAGTATGTAGGTCCGCGGTTCGTTAGCGTGCCACAGGTACACTTCGTAATCCAGGCGTTTATTCAGTTCAACTTTATCGGCATCCATAAACTTTGGATGATTAGCTGCCTGCACTCTATAAATAGTTTTTAAAATTAACGGTTGAAGAAAAACATTCTTAAAGACCCATGAACGGTATTTTCCATTAAATGTTTTTAAGATCCCGACCCAGCTTAGATATTTGAATTTAGAAACAATGAATTCATCTTGATCAGTAAGACCGGCAAGACTAACAATTAGAGTCATTTGGTTTTTAAGTTCAGGGTGGTTTTGAAGCAAGCGTGTCAAGATAACAAAGCCGTAGCTCATTCCAACAGCCTTAAACTTCTTGTCACCATAATGTTCTTTGATAAATAAATAGATACTTTCGGCCAGTGCGTCAGCAGTGGGCGTAATGCCTATCGAGTAGAGGCTTTGCATGCCGCCAAACCCAGGGATATCAGGCACAGTTACGGTGCCTTCGTCAGCTATATTCTCAATAATACCCTGCATTCTCTCAATAGATGCATGCAAACCGTAAAGCATCATTATCTGATTATCTTTTTTCTGAGGATCAGAGGACGGCATAATAAGCTTGCGGCCCTTAAGCCCCTGTACGGTCATGGGAGAAATAAAATCAGCAAATTCAGACATAGTTTTTAGTGTAGAGCAAAAGCCGTATTATTTACACTACTTAGCTGTAGTAGGTGTTGTGGTAGGTGTCGTTGTAGTGGTTGTCGTAGTAGGTGTAGTAGTGCTTGTTGTAGTGGTTTGTAGTGTGCCATCTTTATTAAGCATTGGAGCTGTTGGAATGGTTACCGTGGCGCATGCCTTACCACAAGTTGTCTTAAGTTGATTAGCGACCGTTGAGAGTGAGGTGCCGTACGTTGTAAGTGCATCAACTGATGATTTTAGGTCTTTTGCCATCATTGTCGAGTCTGCGCTAGCTGTAACGGCAGCTTTTTGCGTCGTAATTGTTTTGTTAAGGCCGTCAATTTTCGTTTTATCTTTAGAACTTTGATACATAAAGCCACCTACGCCCCCGAGGACCAAGAAAACTACTGCAATAAGTACTGACATAAGTAAAGAACCACTCATTGATGATTTCTTCATAGACATAACTGGTGGTACTGGGGAATTATTATCTGGCGCGAACATTGTGCTGGTATCCAGCATACCTGGGTTAGTTGTTGGAGCAGCCGCTACTGGAGTAGCGGGAGCTGTTTGGGCAGGGCGAGCTGCACCCTGATTAAAGCCATCCACTGAAGCAGTGGGCTGCGGGTTTGGGTTAAATGATGTTGGTTGATTGTTGTCCATACGTAAAAATCCTTTTTATTAAGCTTATGCTAAGTATAGCAAATAAAAAAGTACAACAAAATTATTATCTACCGATGCTTGCGTCGACGGATTCGTGACACATCGAGCCGTATAGCGTGGCGATCTACAATTTGGTTAGCTCTTTGTAACTCAGATTTAGTTTGTGCGTTATTCTTAAGTTTTTCAGCAAGCTTTAAAGCCTCAGCTATATTTGATTCAACAAGGCTGTCAATATGGTCAGCCTCGTCAGCAAGAAGCGTTACTCTATTATTTTCTATTTCAAGAATGCCACCATATATAGCAAAAATATCTTCTTTCTTACTTTTAGAACGAATGGTGAGTGGGCCACCTAAAACGACTGCCGTCAGTGGCTCATGATGCGGCATAATAACTGCGTCTCCTTCTGAAGTTCTAAGTAGTACTTCAGACGCGGTATCGTGATACTGTGTTCCAGCAAGTGTAATAAGTGAAAAATCCACTATTTGACCTCTTTGATGGATCCCTTTAGATAAAACGCTGATTCAGGTTTGTCGTCATGCTTCCCATCGAGGATTTCACGGCAACCAATAATAGTATCTTCAAGCTTTACGTAGGCGCCAGGCTTGTTTAAGAATACTTCAGCAACATGGAATGGCTGCGTTAAGAATCGCTGGATACGCCGTGCACGCGCAACAGTAAGCTTATCTTCATCACTAAGTTCTTCCATTCCTAGGATTGCAATAATATCCTGTAAGTCCTTATAGCGCTGCAAAATCGACTGAACTCTTCGAGCAACCTCATAATGCTCATCACCAACGATGGCTGGGTCTAAAATAGTACTATTTGAGTCAAGTGGATCAACCGCAGGATAGAGGCCTAATTCAGTCAATGCTCTTGAAAGCACAATAGTTGAGTCAAGGTGGCTAAAAGTTGTCGCAGGAGCAGGATCAGTAAGGTCGTCGGCAGGCACATAGACTGCTTGAACTGAAGTAATTGACCCCGTCTTAGTACTAGTAATGCGTTCTTGAAGGGCACCCATTTCTTGTTGCAAATTTGGTTGGTAGCCTACTGCACTCGGTAACCGTCCAAGAAGGGCAGATACCTCAGCGCCGGCCTGGGTGAAACGAAAAATGTTATCGACGAAAAGAAGCACATCTTTACCTTGGTCACGAAATCCTTCAGCGAGTGTCAAACCAGTTAGCCCCACTCGAAGTCGAGCGCCAGGCGGTTCGTTCATCTGGCCGAACACGAGTGATGTTTTGTCGAGCACGCCACTTTCTGCCATTTCATGATACAGATCATTACCTTCACGGGTACGTTCACCGACGCCTGCAAACACTGAGTTTCCGCTATGGAATTTAGCAATATTATTTATGAGCTCTGTAATAAGGACTGTCTTACCGACACCAGCACCACCAAAGAGGCCTACTTTACCACCCTTTGTAACGGGCGCGATAAGGTCGATTACTTTAATACCAGTTTCTAGAATTTCAATTTTACCACTTTGCTCTTCGAGCGTTGGTGGTTCGCGGTGAATAGGTGCGGTATGAGTAAACTTTGTTACCGGCTTCCCGTCAATTGGTTGCCCAACAACGTTAAACATTCGCCCCATAGTAAGGTCGCCAACGGGTACGGTTATAGGGGCTCCTGTTGAAACAACTTCTTGTCCTCGCTTAAGACCGTCAGTACTGGAAAGGGCGAGTGCTCGAACGGTTGTCTCGCTCAAATGCTGTTCAACTTCTAGATAAAGTATTTTTTTGTTAAGTTCAATAGTGATGGCATCATAGATCTCCGGAAGTGAGTCATGCGGAAATTCTACATCAACGACGACTCCAACAACCTGGATAACCTTACCATTCATTTTTACTGCGTTACTCATTTGTTCTCCTTTACTGTACTGTGATTGATAATTTTATCCATTTGCTGCCTCTGCTCCTGCGGTAATTTCCGCTAGCTCTTGGGTAATTGCAGCCTGTCGAGCATTATTATATGCAAGGGTTAGGTCAGCTATAAGGTCTGAAGCATTATCCGTGGCATTCTTCATGGCAAGCATGCGGGCTGCCTGTTCAGCTGCTTTGGCTTCAAGTAGCGCCTGCATTAATTGCGCCTCCAAAAGCCGCTTCAAGACAAAATCTAGCAACTGATCTACTTCTGGTTCGTAGGTTGTATTAGAACTTACTGGAACGGCAGGTGGTGCAATAGGGAGTAGCTGAGTAACCAAAACGTCCTGTTTAACAATTGATGTAAAGGTAGTCGAAATTAACTGAACACTATCTACCTTGCCAGAAACAAATTGATCAATAGCTTCACTGAGCACCGGTTGAATAATAGCAACATCCGGGTTCTCAGTATCAGTCATATAAGCTAAAACTTCGTTTAACTGTTTTGTTCGAGCGACATGCTGGGCTATGTATTTACCAATTCCAATAACTGACTGATCAACCCCGCTATCAAGCGTATATTTAGCAATTGCTCGAAGTACATTGCTGTTGTAGGCGCCAGCTAGTCCTCTATCACTTGATATAGCAATAATAAGCGCCTTCTTGCCATTTCGTTTTGCAAAGAAAGGATGGTATTGCGCTTCAGATGCACTCGATAATTTTTCAAGCATCTTCGTTCCTACTGCAATATAATCCTTGGGCCCGAGTGCAGCCTCCTGAGCTTTTCTAAGTTTAGAAGCAGCTACAAGTTGCATAGCTTTAGTAATCTGTTTTGTATTAGTGACAGATTTTATACGTTGCTTGATACCTTGTTGCGCTGCCATAGTTAGTCCTTCTTGGCCTTATCGTGGCCGAAACTTTTAGCAATTTTTTCAGCAATCTTAACAACTTTTTCAACGTCAGCGTCTTCTGGCTTCGTTCCTTTATCCAAGGAAGCATAAATAGTCTTCTCAGACTTTTTAACTTCAGCAATAACACGCGTTACCGCTGATTCGACATCTTTGTTGGTCAAACGATCGAGCGCGCCCTTTGTAGCAGCAATCATAGCAATCACTTGCTCAGCAACGCTTAGCGGTTGGAATTGCTTTTGTTTTAGTACTTCAGTCAACAGACGACCACGATCGATTCTGTTTTTCGTATCTTCATCGAGGTCGCTTGAGAACTGAGCAAAACTAGCAAGTTCTCTAAACTGCGCAAGTTCAAGACGTAGCGTTCCAGCAACACTTTTTGTTGCTTTTGTTTGGGCAGCACCACCGACACGTGATACTGAAAGCCCAACTGAGATAGCGGGGCGAATTCCTTGATAGAACAAATTTGTTTCAAGGAAGATCTGACCATCAGTAATTGAGATGACGTTGGTTGGAATATAGGCGCTAATATCGCCAGCCTGCGTTTCAATAATAGGAAGAGCAGTGAGACTTCCACCACCAAGATCATCAGATAATTTAGCAGAACGCTCAAGGAGTCGTGAATGCAAGTAAAAGACATCACCTGGATAGGCTTCACGACCCGGTGGGCGACGAAGTAGTAATGACATTTGTCGGTAAGCAACGGCATGCTTTGAAAGATCGTCATAAATAATCAAGGCGTGTTGCTTATTGTCGCGGAAGTATTCAGCCATTGCCGTTCCTGTGTAGGGCGCAAGGTAGAGCATGCTTGCGGCATCCGAAGGACTGGTCGCGACGACAATAGTCTGATCCATAACTCCTTCAGTCTTAAGCCGTTCAACGAGAGCTGCAACCTTTGCACTCTTTTGTCCGATGGCGACGTACACGTTAATAACACCAGTCTTTTGACGGGCCTGGTTAATCATCGTATCAACTGCAATTGCCGTCTTACCGGTTTGACGATCGCCAATTAAAAGTTCTCGCTGTCCTCGACCAATCGGCACCATAGTATCGATTGCAATAATACCTGTTGCCAGTGGCTCATTAACACTCTTTCGTTCCATTACTCCAGGAGCAGGCCGTTCGATTAGCCCCATTTGTTTTGTTTTAATTGGACCAAGCCCATCAAGAGGAAGTCCAAGTGGACTTACTACTCGTCCGACAAGTTCTGGGCCGACAGGTACTTCAAGTGTATTTCCAGTAAGTGTCGCTTTAGCGCCAGCATTAACGCCAACTTCGCTTCCCAAAATAACTGCACCAATTTCATCTTCATAAAGATTAAGCGCAAAGGCTTCAACCTTAGATCCATCCTTTGTTTCAATAGCAATAACATCACTAAAACCACAATCTCTGAGCCCATAGATCCAAACGATGCCATCACTCACTTTTGTGACAACACCCGATTGTTCCATTTTTGCCCCATCCTTAAGACCATTGATCGCATCATCAATCTCTCGGCTCAGGGCTTTCACATTTAAATCACTCATTACTTTACTCCTTCAATAATTTTGGCTAATCGGCTCTGGATACTCGCATCAAGTTCTGCTTCGGGGGTTTTAATTACTATTCCACCAATAAGTTTATTATCAACACTGTAGGTGCATTCAAGAGTGGTTGCTCCAGTCATATCTTGAATATTCGTTTCAACTTGTTTTTTAGTAGCAACGCTTAGCTCACGAGCAGTCGTAACAGAAATACAGTAGTAGCCATGTTTTGTGAGTGCGCGAGCTACGTCGTTAACGAGATAGTCAACTTGGCGGGTTTTGCTGTGTGCCTGCAACCAAGCAGCAACCTCAGTCATTACTTTTTTTGAATTATTGCCAGTAAAAATTTTATCGGCAAGATAATCCGCTACTTGCGTTCTTGATGTCATTTAGCAGATTCCTTAATTTGTCTTTCAATTTCCATCATATCTTTTTCAGAAGTCAGTTTCTCACCTATAAAAACTGAAGCAACTTTAACGACAAGCTTACTTGTTTCTGAAACAAGCTCAGTTCTTGCTTTTTCTACATCACGAGATAATTGATTGCGGGCTTCAGTAATAATATTTTCAGCTTTAAGATTCGCCTTATCCTCAATAGTCTTAAGAAGTTGTGACGCTTCTCCATGTGCACCAGACAGAATTTCATCGGCTTCAGTTCGAGCTTCAGCAAGTATCTTGTCAGCTTTTAATGTCGCCTGTTCAAGTGTTTTAGTCGCCTGAGCAGCTTCGTCTAGACCTTTTTGAAGTTCTTCTTTTCTTTGATCTAAGATAGCAAGGATACGACGTATAGCGTATTTATTGAGGATCCAAAGTACGATAGCAAAAGCAATAATCTGAAAGGCGAGACCTTTCAAATTAATGCCGAGCGACGAAAGCCCGGATGCTGATTCTGTAACTGCGAAAGACGTAATATTCATTGAAATTTATTACTTTGTTGTAAAGACGATAAGTAGAACGAATACCATTACGGCATCAACAAGACCAGCCATGATAAGTGCCATGGTAAAAATCTTTGATTGGGCTTCTGGATTTCGACCTACAGAATTAACTGCTGCTGCGCCGATAAGGCCAAGTCCAACTGCTGGTCCGATTGCACCAAGACCAATGGTCAGTCCTTTTACTAATTCTGGGCTTAAATTCATATTATTTCTCCTATTACTTACGTTAATTTACTGCTTCAACCTGTGTCATTTTTTGATCACTGGGAGAATGCGAAGAATCAGGGCTGTCATCATGAATAGGTGTGGTAGCCATAGCGAGGTACACCGTTGATAACATTAGGAACAAATATGCCTGGATAGCACTAAAGAAAATTTCCATGAAAATAATAGGGACCGTGCCAGCCCAAGCAAAATTACCGGATAGAATGGTGATGACACGAAGCAAAACTTCACCGGCGTAAATAACACCAAACAATCGAAGAGCAAGTGTAGTCAGGCGTATTAGCTCGGTAAGTAATTCAAGTGGCCCTAAAAAGAAATTCATCGGATTCCACCATGGCTTTAAAATACTAAAATAGTGCTTGATGTGTGGAATTGCGCCCCGTTCTTTAACGGCAAAAAACCACACTGTAGACATTGCGATAAGTGCTAAAGCGAGTGTGCCATTCAAATCTGTCGTGAAGGGGCGAAGCAGCGGTATTTGGTCTGTGCCGCTATGCAAAAAGATAGTTCCACCCATACCTGGGAGCAGTCCAAATAAATTGTTAAAAAGTATAAACAGAAAGAACGCTAGAAAAAGGGGAAGAAACTTACGAGCCTTTTTTTCATCACCATCAAAATTCGTTTTAATTGTATCGAGGATAAATACAGTAGTTATTTCAATGAAATAAATAAAACGTGATCCCGGTCTGATCTTAAGTCGCCGAGCAGAGACTACAAAAACACCCGTAATAATAAGACCTATGATAACTCCGAGTAGCATGGAATTAGTAACACTAAAACCAAAGACACTAAACACGTTTTCTGATGCAAGCGGAACTGAAGAATCGGCTGCAAAATGCGTTAAATAATTCATACGCTACCCACGCATTGAAGAGGAATATTTTTTGGCACAGTCAAAATGAGTGAACTATTTTTATATAAAGACATATTTGCTTGTATAGTAGCAAACAAACTGAGGTGTGGCAACAAAATTACACTTTGAACGGCCGCTATACTTTTTACATTAAACTCTCTGCTATTGTATGCAATAATAAGCAGGTGAAAAAGTATTTTATAACCTTCGCTGCAATTGCAATTCTAGGGATGATCGTTATCTATTACGGGCCTACTGCATTTAAATCTGATGACGCACAAAATACTCCAAGTACTACTGCAAGCAACACGATTGCTTCAGCTCAGCCAAGTAATCCTAGTGCTAGTACGAGTAGTACGAATCCTTCAAGCCAGCCAAATACGCCAACACCTACGCAAAACCCATCGTATAAAGACGGCACCTATACAGGTAAAGATTTCCAAAACCCGTATGGTGACGTTCAAATCTCTATCGTTATAAGTAGTGGCAAAATAACTTCCGTAAACCTTCTGAACATGCCAAGTGCTGAGCAACGCTCAAAGTATCTAACTTCAATGGCGGGCCCGCTTCTTAAGTCTCAAACAATTAATGCACAAAGCGCCCAAATTGATGGGGTATCAGGTGCAACGTACACTAGCCAAAGCTATCAGCAGTCATTACAGTCTGCACTTGATCAAGCTAAGACAGCCTAGTTACAAATCATGCGCAAAGTAAAAACAATCATGGGTATTCCGATAAGTATCGATATACCAAAAGGTATCGATCAAATATTTGTTGAATCCTTCGCTATTTTTTCAGAAATAGATAATCGTTTCAGTACCTACAAAAAGGACAGTGAGGTATCTCATTTCAATAAAGGAACAATTTCGCTAAAAGACTGTTCGGATAGCTTCAAAGTTATCTATGCAAAGTGCCTACAACTCAAAAAGGAAACAAACGGTTATTTCGATGCTTTTTATAATAAAAAGTACGATCCGAGCGGGTACGTAAAAGGTTACGCTATAGATCAGGTAGCGAATTTTCTTATACAAAAAGGCTACAACGAATTTCTTATAAATGCTGGTGGCGACATAGCTGCATCCTCGCATTCATCTAAAGTATGGAAAATAGGAATTGCAGATCCAAACAACACAAAAAAAATTCTGGCACACCTTGAAGTGGATGCTATCGCTATAGCTACATCAGGGACTTATGAAAGGGGAGATCATATAATTGATCCACTGACCAAAAAGAAACCTGTTTTTTTCAAGTCAGTTACTATTTTTGGCCCTTCAATACTCATAACAGACGTTTATGCGACCGTTATTTTTGCAATGGGTGAAAAGGGTCTTGAGTTATTGAAACAATTGCCCGGATATAGTTGTATTTATGTAGATAAAAATAACGAACTGAAGCAGCTGCTATCAAGCAAATGAGAACTGTTCAGTGATAATCTGATCGTCATAAAAATCAAGATTCTTGAGCTGCTTAATAATTGAATTAGTCATGGCGGGAGGACCACATACATAGACAGCTTCGTCTCTATCTTCTGCGACAAATTTCAAAAGAGTAGCTTCAGTGATATAGCCCGTTTCACTTGCAACATGAATCGTTAGTCGAAAGGTACCTGGATAGGTATTTAAAAGTTGATTAAACTCTTCCCTGAAGGCAACATCCTCTCTATTGACAACACTATAGAGCACCGTTACATCGCGCTTATCTTCTAGCAGTGATTTAGTGAGTGGAATAAACGGAGAAACACCAATACCTCCAGCAATCATCAGAACTTTTCGGTCATAGGAGTGATCAGTGACAAAAGAACCACGAGGGCCGTCAACGAATAACCTGGTTCCAATGGGTACTGAAGTAAGCTTGTTAGTGAAATCTCCGGAAGTTCTAAAAGTAAAGCGCAGATGATCAGAGCCGGGGATGGAGGAAATTGAAAAAGGGTGGTTTTGTAAGATAAAATGGGGGTGCAAAAATCGCCAATGCGCATATTGTCCTGCTACATACGTAAATTTATGGATATTTTTGCCAGATATATATACCGAGTAAATACCATTTGCTTCTGGCACAATTTTTTCAACGCGAAATCCGTGATACAGACTAAGTAAGGCATGGCGAATAAATCGATAGTAAGCGACTATCACGAAAAGCAGGCCAAAGAGAAAATACCAGTAGGCTCGCATCCAAGGAAGTGCGGATACATCACCACCACTATCTATCTGATGAGAGAAGGTTAAAATAATACTTCCATACACAATAATATGGATGAAATACCATATTTCGTAAGGTATTTTATTACGTATTAATTTAATACTAAAGGCTGCCGCCGTTATGAGCGCTACAGACCCGACTAAAGCACTTAATAGCCCAGAGAACTGGCTAGGGAATGCCCAAAATTGTCGCCATAAGCTTAAGTGATCGAGTGCACCGTAGCCAATCGTAACAAAAACAACATGCACTATAAGTGAATAGACGATTGCGTATCCTGCGTAGCGGTGAAATTCGTTAATTTCTTCAAGTGAAAAATTATTTTCAATAAAGGGGGCGCGGCTCATAACTAAAAACTCTAAAAGCACCCCTGCGGTAGCTATAATTCCAGCAAGACGACTAATCGCAATAATACGTTCACTTGAAGTAGTTAAAGTATGCCCACTTTTGATAAGCCATCCGTAGAACATAATTAGTAGTAATAAAGCTATGGCGCCAAGAATAAATTGTCTTTTTTGTCTCATAAATATACTAATTAGTATACCCTAATTGAGGCTATACTATTAGTGACTAGTTCAGGTTTACATTGTTAACAAGCGTTTCATAACCAGGCACCTGATTACGGAAAAGATTATTAACGCTCTGTGTTTTTCCAGCGAATGTTCCGACACCTGCACCAGGGCAAGTAGTGGTCCAAAGACTAGTTGGAACGTGTGAAATACCGTTTGAGCTGTAGGTAAACTTTTGACCAAATGGACATTGACCAGCTACCGAACGCACTACTGGGTGCATTCTTTCCGATATAAAACCAAGATTATACAGCGCATGTAAAAATTCCTGGTAGGAAGCTTCATTGCTAGGAAAAGACTGGGTACTTAGTGTTTTGTAGTTATAGCCTTGGTACACATTCAAAACAACTGAGGAAGCTGAAACACTTATCTTAATGCTACGGTGATTCGTATCACTATTGGTGACGCCTTCATTCAAAAAATCGACAGTAGAAGTATTGGCGCTTCCATTAAACGAAGAGGCGATAACTGCTGCACTTGTAACGGTACTTTTATTAGTTTTACCTAGGTTAATTAATGCATAAAAACAGTAGATAAAGGCAATCAAAATTATGACACCAAAAACTATGGCACGGAGAAAACGTAATCTGTATAACTGCATATTCATGGGTTAGAATATATAACATTTTTGCTTAAATTGCAAGCTCCGCGAACTAGATTAACATCTTAAGTGGGTATACAATAGCAAGAATATGACAAAAGCAAAAACTGAACTCTTTCACGCAGAACTTGCTATTGGTATCGCTATAGCACTGCAAGCACTCGTAAACACAAAATTAACCTTTGGGCCTAAATTTACAATGATTATTCTTGAAATTGTATTGGCTCTTGCGCTGGTGTTGTTGAATCTTTCCTCACACTCACTAACGAGAGCGTTGAGAAGATTTTTAGCCTATATATTCATATCTATCGTTACTCTAGCCAACATTTCTTCCCTAGTACTTGTTTCGCGAGATCTCGTAGCCGGCACAACACTTCCAGGAAAAACTCTTTTATTTGCTGCAGTATCAATTTTTCTTACCAATATTATAATGTTCGGATTATGGTACTGGGAAATTGACAGCCCCGGACTCACTGGACATTTCAAAGAAGACGCAAAAGCCCATTTCCTATTTCCTCAAATGGAAATGAAACATATCATCGAACAGTGGCGACCTACCTTTTTCGATTACCTATACGTTTCAGTGACAAATGCTTCTGCCTTCAGCCCAACTGACGTCATGCCACTTACTCATCGTGTTAAAGCGCTCATGGGAGCTCAGTCCGTGGTATCGCTTCTTACCGTAGCACTCGTCACCGCGCGAGCCGTAAATATCCTATCCTAAGTGTCTTCCAAAAGATACAAAGAAACAGAAGGTGAGAAGAACAATTAGAGAGGCTTTAAAAACAGTTCGTGCCCACTTCTCACTGTCACGTATCGATGCATTCTTTAAAGCTTTCAAATACCACCATACACTCACTACGGTAAGTGCAACCGTATAGATTGTTCCCGTATAACTAAATACACTAAACAAAAGTACCGCTACGAAAAAAATCCCAATATACATTCTTATTAGCTTCTGTGTGGGCCTTACTCCTCGTTTTACAGATATCACCGGCAATCCAGCACTCAAATAATCATTTTGACGAAAAAGAGCAATTGAATAAAAATGAGCCATCTGCCAGGAAGTGAGTGCCACAAAAAGAAGTATAGCGGGTGTTGTTATTGATCCAGTTACTGCAGTGAAGCCTGCTACTGGTGGAAGAGAACCGGCGATTGCACCAATTTCAGTACTGCGTATTGTTTTGCGTTTCGCGAGCCCATAAATAAGGACGTAATCAACAAGAGCAATTAGACCAAGCAGCACAGTAACGTCGTTTGTTATGTGCATCAAAAGATAGAATCCTAGCAACGCGAGTATCGTTGCGTAAATAAGTGCATTCTTGACTGATATTTTTCCAGAAACTATGGCTCTCGTTTTTGTACGATCCATTCTAGCGTCTATTTTTCGATCAAGCACGTTATTAAAAACACAACCAGAAGCCATCACGAGGCAAATAGAGATCAAGGTGCCCGCAAAGAGTGTCGGGCTGAAATGATGGGTACAAGCAAGCAGAAACCCAGCAATAATCGAGAGTGCATTACCATAAATTATGCCCGGCTTCGCAAGACGATAGTATTCATTTATCTGTTTTTTGGCATGAGCCGTAAGCTGCACGATTAAAATGGCCGATCTTCCTGCGAAGGTACCATATTCATCATTGAATAATTAAGATTATTCATGATCCAGATTGATCCAACTACTAGGATTATTATTATTCCGACAGCTGCAAGAAGCGCTTGTAAATTCCATCGCGGTTTTTTCTCTCGACCAAGATGGAGGAAGAAAATGAGCTGCACCACCAACTGCAGTATTGCCAATGACAATACAAGGATATTAATGAATAAATGAGAATAGAGGTGATGCCCGTTAGTTACGTGTCTGTTAACAATACCCCAGGCAATAAGAGTGAAGATAAGAGAAAGTAAAAAACCGGTAACGTATGCCTTAAAAGCTTTCGATCTATACATTGAATTTTCCATTTTAATTAACCCCCAGTAGGTACACGACGCTAAAGATGAATATCCACACGACGTCTAAAAAGTGCCAGAAGATACTGAACATAGTAAGTCTTTTAACTGATGTTTCGTTCAGGCCTTTTTTATATATATAGAATAAAATACCCGCTAACCACAAAAGTCCAACCGTTATGTGCAGGCCATGCGTACCGACAAGTGTGAAATATGAGGAGAGGAAACCGCTCGTTCGCCATGAACTGCCACTATGATCTAATTTTGTGAATTCATTGATTTCAAGGGCTAGAAAACTTGCGCCAAGTATTCCTGTAGCGCCGAGCCAAATAAAGGTATCCTTTATCCTTGAACGCTGAGCAGCCAACATTGCAAGACCGCTCGTAAAGCTACTGGTAAGCAAAATGAGTGTTTGCATCAGAACAAAGGGAAGACTAAATAATTCTGCACCATTACTTCCGCCTGCTGTATTGTTTTTGAGAACAATAAATACTGCAAAAAGGGAAGCGAATAAAATACAGTCGGTCATCATATACACCCAAAAACCAAGCAGGGAGGTTGCTGTTTCTTTATCTATTTCTTTATGCATTGGTGAAACTTTTGTCATAGCAGTGCCCCCACTCTTTTGTTCTCAATTGCCTCAACTTCTGCTGCAGATATGAGGTAGGTTGTATTGTCATTGAATGATCGTACCAAGAAAGTTATCACAATTCCGAGTACTGCTAGAATAATCGTTGGCGGAAAATGCCAAATAACTGAAAAGGCAAACATGAGGGCCCAACCAGCCATAAATATACCGAATGGAGAGTTATTAGGCATCTCAATTGCGCTGAACTTACGCTTAGGAAGTTTCAACTTTAGTTGCTTAACTCTATAGAATTCATCACGATCAGTTACCGTTGGAATGGCCGCGAAGTTGTAAACGGGTGCAGGCGACGAAGTAGCCCATTCTAAAGTTCTGCCGTTCCAAGGATCACCAGTTTTATCGATATTCTTTTTTCTGTTCCTGATTGATTTGTAGAACATAAGTAACTGGACACCGACACCAGCAAAAATAATTAAAACACCAACGCCTGCCACGATGAACAGGCCTTGCCAGCCAAGCGATGCATCATAATGATCAAGTCTTCTTGTGGCACCCATAAGGCCTAAAATATACAGCGGAGTAAAAGCACATATAAACCCAGCAATCCATAAATAGACTGCCAGCTTGCCGAGCTTCTCATCAAGCTTAAAACCGAATACCTTCGGGAACCAATAGACGATACCCGCAAAATAGCCGAAGAGCGCTCCGCCCACGATCATGGTGTGAAAATGAGCAACTAAAAATAATGTGTTGTGTAGCTGAAAATCTATCGGCGGAACGCCAAGCATAACTCCTGCAGCGCCTCCGATACTAAAAGTAATAACGAAACCTATGAACCATATCATGGGGCTAGCAAAATTAATTCGCCCTCGATACATCGTAAACAACCAATTAAATACCTTAACTCCAGTTGGGATTGCTATAACCATAGTCATAATTCCGAAGAAGGCATTAACATCCGCACCTGCACCCATTGTGAAGAAATGGTGCAACCATACAACAAAGGAAAGCGCGGTGATAGCTATGATTGCATACACCATTGAAGCATAGCCGAATAATCGCTTACGACTAAAAGTTGCGACTATTTCAGAATAAATACCAAAAGCAGGGAGTATCAAGATATATACTTCGGGATGCCCCCAGGCCCAAATAAGATTGACATACATCATTGCATTTCCACCGCCAGTTGTAGTGAAGAAATGGGTACCGATAGTTCTATCTAAGGTAAGCAGAACTAGCGTCACCGTAAGAATTGGAAAAGCAGCCGCAACAAGGGACATGGCCGCAAGTACTGACCAAACGAAAACAGGCATTTTCATCATGGTCATTCCAGGTGCTCGTTTGGTTAGAATTGTCGTTATGAAATTAATACCCGAAAGGAGTGTTCCGATACCAGCAATTTGGATACTCCATATCCAATAATCTACACCAACCCCTGGGCTAAATTGCAGTTCAGAAAGTGGTGGATATGCCAGCCAACCAGTTGCAGCAAATTCACCACCAAAAACGAGTGATAAATTAATTAAGATTGCTCCTGCGGCGTACATCCAAAAACTGAGGTTATTTAAAAGCGGGAAAGCGACATCCCTGGATCCAATCTGTAGTGGCACAATAAGATTTATAATTCCAAAAACAAGACCCATAGCAACAAAGAAGATCATCATTGTTCCATGCGCGGTAAATATTTGTTGAAAATGATCCGAGCTAACTATCCCGTGAGATGCTCCTGATGAAGTAGCCTGTTGGAAACGAAGCAGCACCGTATCAGCGAGTCCACGAAGGAGCATGACTCCAGCGACCACGAGATACATAATTCCAATCTTTTTATGATCAACAGAAGTGAGCCAATTTTTCCAAAGCCAACCAACTTTTTTAAAATAGATAAGTGCTAAGCCGATTAAAAGCCCCGCACCAACAACCATTAACTGCCCGAAGAGAAGGACCATTCGATCAGTACCGGGCACTTCAGCAGCGCTAAAGATTGAGAGCACTACATTTCCCCCATAGATGACATATTCATTCCATTCATTGTATTAGTTTTACCATTATCTGGGTCTTGTTGAAATGGTAGATATTGATTCACGATAGTATCAAATAATCCATTTTCTACTGTCCCGAATGCGAAAGGTTGTACATTCTCTGATGGCTGGGAAAGTTGGCGTAGCGTATATTTGGTTAATGCTTGCGGTTGTGATGTCATAGAATTGGCCCACTGGCTAAATGATTGCGTATCGACAGCCGAAACGTCAAAATGCATGCCTGCAAAACCCTTTCCAGAGATATTAGCCGACCCCCCTCTATAGATTCCTGGTTTTGAAGCAATAAGGTGCAACTGCGTATTCATGCCAGCCATTGCATAAATTTGCCCACCAAGTTGTGGTATCCATAGCGAATTCATAGCCCCCTCTGAAGTAATAGAAAAGTCTATCGGATGATTGACTGGGATCGTTAGTTGATTAACTGTTGCAATACCATAATCTGGATATATAAAAAGCCATTTCCAATTCATCGCTACCGCTTGAATTCTGACAGGCGTCTGGTTTGAGCTCAGAGATCTAAATGGATCAAGCTTATGGGTTTGGTTCCATGTAACGATTGATAAGACAGTAATTATTCCAAGCGGGATTGCCCACCATATTAGCTCTAGCAATACGTTAGAATATTCAGGCGAATATTTTTTAGATTTCTTGGATTCTCGAAAAGTGAAGATTATATAAAATAATAATCCGAAAACAGGGACAATAACAAGCAAGCTTAACAAGGCAGCGAATTTCATTAAGTTCATCTCAGATTGCGCTATTTGCCCCTGCGGAGAAAGTACCGCTATCGTATGGTGGCGCACAAGCAAAAATAAAATAAAGCAAAAAACTACAGATAAAGTTACCGCTATAAGAAAAATTTTACTCGGAGTTAATTTACCCTTTTTTGACACGCTCGTCCCCTGAATTACAATGCTGCTTATTCTTAGTAATAACTATACCATTTTACGATTCATTTACTAGCGCTGTTAAATTAAATATTACACTGTTAGTTTACGCTGTTTCAGGGTACAATGGTTGAATAAATATGGAGTGTTTTTAGTGAGTAAAGAAGTAATCACAGTAGATTTAAATAAACGTGAAGTAATTGGTAAAGGTCTCAATAAGCTAAAAGCTGAAGGTCTTATTCCTGCAGTTATTCACCAACCTGGTAAAGAATCATTGATTGTTTCTGGCAATTTCATCGAACTATCTAAGATTTACGCAAAAGCGGGTCGTCACCATCCTGTTAACGTAACGATTGGCTCCGACAAGCTTCTCACTATTATTAAAGACGTTGATGTAGATCCTGCTAAGAACAAAATCCGTCACATAGTATTTGGTGCGATTAATCTTAAAGAAAAAGTGTACACTGTTGTTCCTGTGACACTCACGGGAGACGCTCCTGCTACCCGTGCGAATTTGCTTGTCCACCAATTGATCGAAGAAGTAGAAGTAGCGGCACTTCCAAATGACCTACCTGATAGCATTAATGTTTCAATCGAAAGCCTCACTGAAGTCGACGATCGAATCACTATTGGCGATATCACTCCTCCAAATGGCGTAGAAATTGAAGTTGATAAAGATCAAGTTATTGTTATCGTTGACGCACCTCACCAAGAATCAGAAGAAGCGCCAGAATCCGAAACTGCTACAGAAGCACCTACTGCAGAAGCAGCCAGCACTCCTGCAGCTGACGAAGCTAAAAACTAAATTACTTTATATATTTCTTAGAAAAACTGTAGCTAATTATTGAAATAGCGGCAGATAAAGACATTCCCCATACGATATCTATAATGGTAATCGTGGTCGGCCAATGAGGAAGAACTGCCTGACAACTAAGATCAAACGTTGCATAGCAAAAGAGCCCGAAGAGTGCCCCTCTTGATGCAGCAAATTTAATAGTATTTTTCTTTTGTAGCGCAGGCAGAATAACGAATATCATTAGGCCGATTGGAAATAACAAATAAAAAAGTACCGCCGGAGCAAGACTAACCTTCGGGGCTGTTAAATAGCCAATATAGTGTTTGTATATTTTTGGTGAAACAAGTGTCAACCAGACTCCGTCAATAAGGCTGAGTGTTAACAGGGTTGTTAAATATATTCGAATGTTTTTTGTGTTTATCATAGGTAAACACATTGTAACGTAATTTATTCTTAGCCAAAATACTTATTATTTAAATAAGTGCTTTGGTTAAGGACAGTACATCCTTAAGTAATGCTAGTGGGCAAAGAAAGAAGGGGGGAGCATCCGGTACATGTTCTGTACGTTAAAGCTATGGAAATACCACAACCCCCCTTCGCCACTGTGAGCGCACTACAGCCTATATTTGAAGATGTAGGCTGGTGAGCATGAATCCTGTAACCGTGTTGGAGACGAATAAGAGTAGTCAAACATTTCTGACATATCAAATCCGTTCTGAAAAACAACGGCAACGATTCGGAAGACATCAAGACCATCAACCATTGAGGTGAATGACTTCCTGATGCATTGATCAAGCTTGTCGATTTCAGGGCTATCACCTGTCTTCTTGTATGATTGAAAATCATGACGAGAAATAAGTTGAGCCTTGATCATGTCTTGCACATGATGATGATCGAATGTGCACACTTGCTCATAGAGGTCAATAAGCCGTTGGCGCGTGCCCATAGCTTCATTAACCTGGTTAGCATAATGCTTCATCCGTTCGACATCAAGGTGCTGCACGGTAATCTTGAACTCATCTCCTTTTAGACGGAAAAGTTCAATACGAACTTGCTTTCTGTCTTCTCGGGATACATCGCCTACTACAATGAAGATATTCTCCATTTTATCGCTGGCTTTCTTTGCTCGCAACTTAGCATTTCTAGTTGGGCTTGTCGGGCAAATACCTGTCCAATTTGCCTAAGAAGCCCATCTAGAAGTTTGTACTGTCAATGTACATCGGAGCATTACTGCTCAACGAAGTTCGACAATAATACAATATATATACTTTTTTTGCAAGTATTTCACAAGACTAATATTGCTTTTTTATAGTACTTATGGTATTATATATAAATGAATTTACATCGTGTAGATAAGAAACCAGACTGGGAGTTGATAGACAGCGAAGATCACACTAATTTTCAGCGTATAGCTGCTAATACGAACGGGCTTGTGACTCCTGGAAACGCCATTACACTTGCTGGTGGTGCGCTTGTTGCTGCCGGGCTTACAGATATCTGCAATGGAAATACCTATCGTGGTATAGCACTAACAACTGCTGGGCGGTTTGCAGATCTTTTCGACGGAATGGTTGCGCATAAAACAGGTACTAAAAGTGCTAAGGGTGAAGCGCTTGATGCTGGCATGGATAAACTTGCAGCCGTTGGTGCACTCGGCGTCCTTGCAGTAAAAGAACTCGTGCCAATTCAAGCAATAGCGCTCTTCGGTACACAAAACATTATCAATGGGATAGCAACAGCAATTGCTAAAAAACGTGGCGCTGAAATACATGCCTCTAAATCAGGAAAATTAAATACGGTGTACCAATGGGTTTCACTGGGCCTTTTTACTGTCTCAAAATCAATAGAACCTCATTTTAATGGTGCCAGCAAGGTACTCGAAGCAGCAGCATACGGAACTGAAGTTATCGCTCTCGGTTACGGAGCTGTCGCCAGCGCAGGATATATAAAAGATGCTACTGCAAAATTGCCTGAGATACCTGAAAACTTAGCTTAGGGATAAATACATTATTTGCTACAATTGAAGCAAATAGGGGGTACCATGAAAAACAATTTAACAGCTTTATTAATTATTATAGGGTTCCTATTAATTGGGCTTAGCATATACTATTTCGTAACTCCAGCCGGCTCACTACCAGCATTTCTTCCAGGTCACGAAGCAGGATCGGTTCACAAACATTTAAAACATGGTTTAGCGGCACTGCTCCTAGGGCTAGGACTCTGGGTGTGGGCGTGGTTTAATTCAGGCCCCACTACTAAGAGCGAATAACTAGCGAGGCCGCGATTCCGCACTTTCTCGTGCGCGAGCAGATATAGATTCATCCAATTTCTTTAATGCTGATGTTTTTCCAAATTTTTTCTGCACCGCAGTCTTGATTAAATAATCTGCAAAAACTGGATTTTTTGGCAAAAGAGAGCCATGGAGATACGAGCCAAAAACATTATTAGTCCGAGCGCCCTCTGTTCTATCATCCGTATTATTTCCTTCACCTTTAATAATTGTACCGAAAGGTTTTTGGCCATTTTTCAGGAATGTTTGCCCACTATGATTTTCATATCCGATCACTTTTCCAAAATCAGTTTCAATAACAATATTTCCTATCAGGCGCTTATCTTTGGCTATGGTTTCGGCATCAAAAATGCCAATACCCTTAATTTCTGTTCCATTTTCAGTAACGAAACGATGACCAAAAAGCTGAAACAACCCACAGATCATAAGCATCGGTACGCCGCTATCAGCTAGTCCTTTTAAGTTGGGTGCTATACGAATCAAATCATTAGATATTTTTTTCTGTCCTGAGTCTTGGCCTCCGCCTCCTATTACAAGGTCCACATCATTCGGAAAAATATCACCGGGGTGAAAGAAGATGACTTCAGAATCATATCCGTGCCACTGAAGTCGTCGAGTAAGCGTGAGAACATTTCCGCTATCTCCATAAATATTCATTTCATCTGGATAAAGATTAAGTATCATTATTTTTTTCATGAGGATTCTCCGAGATCTTTATTTCCTACCAAATAATTGCGAATTGCCAGCATAGCAGTATAGGTGGCGTATATCTTAAGCTGGGACTGCTTTGTATTAGAAAAATACTGATCAAGAGCAGAGCTAATATTTCTAATAACATGGTACGCAGGAACTTCTTCATAACGAAGCCGCAGCGCCATATCGTATGCGCGCGTGCCACTCAGCATAGCTACGCCATTACTCTTGAGAGCAGTGAAGTCAACGTCCCACAACCACGAAACATCGCGCCCATCTGGATAATCATCATTGATAGCAATAAATACGTCCTCATTTTCTTCATGGGTATTCAACGCTTGGCGAAATCCTGCTGGATTTTTTACGAGTACTATCTGTATGTGTTTACCGTTATATTGTATGATTTCACCGCGCCCGAAAGCTGGCTTCACTTTTGCGAGTGATTCAATAATCTCATCATTGTCTGCGCTCGGAATAATAAGTTTAATAAGTGCAAACGCACCAGCAATATTCTGGTAGTTGTAGCCACCCTGAATCTTAAAAGGCTCAACGTAGGCTTTTTTATCGACTAAAAAGGTAGGGGTATTATGCGAATAAGCTTTAAGTTTTACGAGTAGCTCATTATTTTGTTTGATTGGTTTTTTTTCTAATTTCGCCAAAAGTTCATCATCCGTAGGGAATTGTGGCCTCAAGCTCGCATCAACCCCATAATAGAAAACCGCCGCTTTGGTATGTTTCGTTGCAGCCACCAGGTGAGGGTCGTCTGCGTTTACTACAACAAATTTTGTCGTGCTAGTAATAACTTGCTCAATTAAACGAGCAGTCGCGTCAACCTCTCCAAAGCGATCCAATTGATCACGCATTACATTTAACGCAAGCGCATATCTGGGCTTCACTCTTTTAATAAATTGCACTGCATAGGCTTCATCAAGTTCCAGTACAGCGATGTCATGGTCTAGTTTTCCTCCAAGAGACACATTATTAATAACAGTGGAGACAATTCCTCTGGTGAAATTACTACCAGAAGGATTGGTCAGGACTTTTTTGCCTAAGATTTCCAAGGCACCTGTAATGACTTTAGTAGTAGTCGTCTTGCCGTTCGTACCCGTAACAATAACTACGCCATCAGGAAGCTGCGCTAACATATCTTCGAGAAAATGAGGATACATCTTTTCTACTATCAAACCGGGAAGTGCAGAACCGCTACCTCCGCGGAGTCGCGATGTCTGCCGAATCATTTTACCGATAAAAATAGGCGAAGTATGTTTAGCGCTCATAAGCTCTTACTTCGTGAGTAAATACAGTGAGGCACCCACGCCAGCAAAAAGACAATAAAGTGCAAAAGGCTTCAGGGTATTAGATTTGAAGAATTTCATCAAGAATGTAACTGAAATATAGGCTGCCAGGCCTGCGCACAGCGCCCCTACGAGCATTGGAAGACGCAGGCTAGCATAGGAGGAGCTAGAAAATATTTCTGGGAGCTTCAAAAGCGCTGCTGCACCAATTACCGGTGTCGCCAAAAGAAAGCTAAAACGCGCTGCATCTTCGTTATTGAGTCCCGCCAAAAGTCCACCGCCCATTGATGCTCCTGAACGAGATATTCCAGGAAGAAGTGCGAGTGATTGGGCAGCTCCGATATAAATAGATTGTAGCGGGCTTAAGTGAGCGATGCTTTCATCATTTTGCTCAACATTCTTTCGAGCAGCACGCTTGCGCAACTGTTCAGCCCCTAGAAGCATGAGCCCATTAAGAATCAAAAATCCGGCTGCTATTTGAGCTGAAGCAAATAGCTTTCTGATTGATTCCTGAAAGAGAAGCCCTAAGATACCTGCCGGTATTGTTCCAATAACCAAAAGCCATCCGATGCGCGCATAGGTGTCATCTTTTTTAACTTCTCTTTGTTTAAGTGTCCTGAAGATACCGCTAATAATTTTCTTCCAATCCTTAAAAAAGAAAATAAAGAGGACTGTTGCGGTCGCCAGGTGGGTTGCAATTAAAAAAGTAAGAAAATAGCTATCGTTTTGATGGATATTCCAACCAATAATACTTGGAAGCACGACGCTATGGCCGAGGCTGGAGATAGGAAAGAGCTCGGTAATACCCTGAAGTAGACCCAGGATAATTGCTTGAAGGATTGTTATCACCTTGAAATCATAGCAAAAAAAAGTAGAAAAGGCATGCAGAACTTATGCTTTGCAACCTATAATTATTTCATTTTTTCGTAAAAATCCTGGTTTCCAAGGCGGATCATAACGCGCAATGATAGGTGTAGTGCTCGGCGTAAGGTTCTGCTTACTCATCCATTCCTGCAAATCCTGTATTTTGGAAGCTAACTTTTCATCTGATGTATAGCCTGAAAAGGTGAGCGTAGCTGCGGTCATCTCATTCATCTCGCTGAATGTAACAGCTTTTTGATTAGGAGCCGGTAAATCCTTAATTGAATACTCAGAGGGTATAACAAAGCTGACTCGGAAGGTACCATCTTTAGCTTGGGTAGTCATTACTGGTGCCGTCATCGCAATTTTTTTTGATGAACTGTTGCCTCCAAAGATATACCCTGCAAGAAATGAAAACCCACTGCTTCCAGCAGAAGCATGATCTTCGGCAGCTACCTCGACGTTACTCGTAAGGAATGCCGAATACTTTCGAAGTTCAAACTTTCCGTCCTTTTTACTAACTGTATACTTTGGGGTTTCGATTGCCATTATTGATCGCCAAACCCATTCTCTGCAAGTTCAGATTCTTTATGCAAAATGTTCAGCTGGCGAACCAGTTGTTCTTTTTCGCCCAGTTTCCTGAGCAGTCCTGCAATTGCAATTTCATGCATCCGAATTTGCTGAATAATCTCTTGTTCGTCGTTTATGATGAGATCTACTTGTTGAACTTGCTCTGCTTCATCGGCCTGCCGCGCTAGAAAATCATATGAATAGGGCAAATTGCTTGTATTTTTTTTCATAAGTAACCTCTTTCTATGAATAAAGGTAAAAACATTATTATCATTTCTAGTATACTCTTTTTTGCACATTGAAGGATTACGTTTTATGGACTCTAGTTTGAATTAATACCAGATACAACGTATGCTTAAACTACAAAAGAAAGGTTGAGAAAATTTGAATTCACCTATTAATCCAGAAGCAGACAAACGACTCGTTCACGAATTGTCAGCAACCGCCGAAGTGCTTATTCATCAACATGATACAGTCGCCCGTACATGGGATTCTCAAGATGTCGTACCTTGGGAAAATGCCGTAAACTACAACCCAAGCTTTGAATGGAGTCCTGAAATTTATCCTCTGAACCAAGGAGTTCGAAGTGCACTGTATGTTAATGAATTAACAGAAATAAATCTCCCTTATTATACGAATACTCTTCTTATGCATGCACCAGACAATCATCCCCTCGTCGAGTGGAGTCGCCGTTGGACAGCAGAAGAATGGCGACATTCCGATGCAATACTTAACTGGATACGCCTGACAGGAGCTTATGATCCGCATGAAATGGAAACTGGACGCGTCGCGCAAATGCGAAGCGGGGATGTACCCCAACCAGGATCGACCGCAGAACTTATCTGCTACACCATCATGCAAGAGCTTGCTACGGCTGTAGCGCACCGAAATACTGCCAAGCATCTAGATAAAGAACGGGGTGGAAGAAAAATACTTGGAATTGTAGCAGGAGATGAAATGCTCCATCACCGTTTCTATCTTGAGCTAGGCAAAGCAGCGCTACAAATTGACCCAGACACAATGATGATTGCTTTCAAAAACCAGTATCTTGATTTTGCTATGCCAGGACTTTCTATTCCGAACTTTGCTGAACATGCGCAGGCAATTGCGCGTGCAGATATTTACAGCGAGAAGCATTTTCACGAAGAGGTAGTCATGCCCGTTATTCGATCACTTGGTCTTTTTGCAATTGAAGGGCTATCAAGTGAGGCCGCGCAAGCGCAGGAGAGAATCATGGGTCGATCCAGCAGATTTGAAAGAAGACTACAGAAAATAGCTGACAAAGAACGCAGCTCCTAGGCTTTACGAAGTCCGCGTTTAGTAATAGTGAGTGGCACTATACCAAACACAAGAATGAAGGCATAAATAACTGCAAAGCCGCACATTATACTTGGTAATCCTTCAATAGTTTTTGGGTTAATCGTATTTACTATTCCAGTTGGAAGGAGGAAGCTCAAAAAACCAACAACTTGGAGAATCAAAGCCTGACGAATTTTTTCGGTCGCCTTTATTGAATAATAGAGACAAAGACCAATGCCGACAAATAACCAAAAATAATAATATAGAAAATAGAAGCCGCCGACCTTATCAGCGATTTGGAATATAGCATAATTTCCGCCACAAGCGTGTGCTGAGATATCTGATGAGCTAAGGCCAAATAATACTGCAAAAATAGCACTGACACTATAGGATATCGCCTTAAGCAGAGCATTTTTCTTTTTGGCAATTAAGGAAATTAAATGGATAGCGAGTGCCGGGAGTAGCGTAATAGATATGAAGCCGACATGTGACCACGTTTGCGCATTGTGTCCACCGCATACATTGAATTCAGATAACTGAAAAAGTGCCAGAAAAATGAGCATTAATGATATGACGCGGGTTATTGGAGTCATCTTGTATCTGAGTAGCGTATAAGAAAAAAGTGCCAGCTCTGAGAGCATAGTAATTACCATTACGGGAGGAGAAAAACAGTAAAATGTTGAGGATTTACTTTTCATGTACCTTCAGTGTAGCAGAAGATACCAAAAACACTCATTCGGTTAATTCAACAGGGTTGAGTACTATTTCGTTTACCCCTTTTTCGCCTATTCTTGAAATAGCTTCAAGCCGTTCGAGCGCGCGCGGATCGCTATAGTGCGCAGCGAAATCGCTATGAATGATACCTATGCTCAAGTGTGGGCGATAAAATCCTTCACCATTAGGATCGCGTTTAAGCCTAAAGCCTCGTTCATGATAAATACGAGCGATTTCTTCTTCTTCTTCTTCAAGCTCATCACTTATAACTCCGAAACTGAGCTTAGTCTTTTTTTCTGAACCGAATAGACCGAGTCTTCCTAATGAAATAACCAGAGGATTTCTCGTAGAAGCCACTTCTCTTAACACTGATTCAGTTGAGGGGCCCTCAAGCTTATGGTGGTGATCAAAGCGCGAAAAACCAACAACGGTGATTCCCATTGTCTCAGGAATAAATAATCTTCCTACATTATTATCGAGCTCGGGAGTAAGTTGCTGGGTAATTTGGTCAAGGCGCGGTAAGCTTTCCTCGGCAATACTTCTTCTTATTGCATATACCCCTCTAAAGCTGGCTGTCTGCATAACATTTTGCTTGGGTCGCTGAGGGTTATTATTTCGTTTTCGAGCCATCATATTAGTTTTATTTTGCAACGTATCTATTATTTTGTCAATATTGGATACTACGCTCGATGTTGACACTCAGGGGTCATTGGCGTATTTTGATTTAATGACTAAACCAAACGTATACCTAGTGGGTGGAGAAATAGATAGAAGAGAACAAGAATATAACGAGACAATACTGCGTAATCTCGTTAGACTCATTGAAACAGGGAACAATGTAAAAGAAAAATACAACCAGGATATGGAGCCCTTTGGCGTAGAAGCGATATCAACTGACGGAACAATGAAAATATTTATTTACCGCGCTAAAAATGACCCTCTCGCAGACATAACCTTTTATGAGAAAGTAAATGACATCAACCTCGTCAAGGATCATTCCAAAACATGCGAAGAATATATTAAAAATATGGGATTATGGGCAGGCTCATACTCTGAAACCTTTATGCTCAACCAAGATGGTTCAATTACTCGATCTGTTTACAAGGAATTTATTGACCACAATAACGAGATACGACCGGAGTTCAGTATCTTAATCGACAATGAAGAGATGATAGAAGACGATGCGCGTGATGAATTCATCAAAAGGCTTGAAAATATTTACTCGCTCTAGTTTGAAGTTTCAATAGAGTCAGTGTCAACTTGTGCTACTTCATGAACTGCCACTTCGCCTGCTGATCTATTTTTCTTATTTGAAATCCTAGATCTTGATTCACCCCCCCATACACCGTGCTCAATTTTGTTTACTCTAGCGTATTCTTTGCATTGAGCAACATAGGGGCAAGTACTACATATTGCAATCGCTTGTTTAATTTCTGGTGTTTCTATAGAAAAGAAAAGATCCGTCTTTCCTTTGCAGGGTGCATCAGCTGCCCATTCGATAAAATTCTGCTCTAGAGTTGGATTATACTTTTTCATATTCAATAGCATATTATAACAGGATATGTTGTTTTTTTCCAATAATTATTGTATAATCTCAAACACAATGAACTACCAAGAAATTCTTTCATTCGCACTGTCTAATGATGAAACTATAGAGCTTTCATCAATTGAAGATAAAGCCGAATTCGTAATTAATGCAGTAAAAGATGAGCTCCTTTCTCGCCGCGTAGAACTAGCTAATGAGTTGTCTGAATTGGATGCAATTCTTGAAGCTCATGAGATTGTAATTCCTGATACAAATGCTGAAATGTTAGATTTATCTGTACGGGAAATCGGTATACGATCAATGGGAGCTAACGCGCTCTATCGAGCAGGTATTCGAACACTTGAAGATGTTTGCCAAAAAACTCCAAGAGAATTACGCTATTTATCCCGTTTCGGAAAAGGCTCATACCAAGAACTTGTCGCTGCGCTTGAAGAACGTGGTCTTTCGCTTAAAGAACCAAAAAGCCCTTTTTAATTAGTCGTGACAACTTGTGATCCAACCGACACTTCTTTTGGCGTAGGCCAGGTAATAGTAAAGGTAGTGCCTTTGCCCTTAACAGACCGTACATCAATATCTCCACCAACCTGATCCATAATAAGCTTGTCTAAGTACAGGCTCACACCTAGACCATCATGATCAATTTGTAAGTATATGTTATACCTTACGCTTTTTCCCAGTTTTTAAAGAATTTATGCAAAATAACAGATGTGACGACGATAGTAAATATGAAAATAATATAAATAGACCGGTCTATAAGATTAGCGAGCACGATAGCGCTGACAGGTATTTGGTGTATTTTTTCAGACAAAACTAAAAATGATTCTCTTATTCCGATACCAGCTGGCGTAAGTCCAACAAAAAGGGAAATATTAGCAATCCCTGTATAGGCAATTACTTGATGAAAAGCAACAAGATGATCGACCGCTCTAAGCTCAATGTAATATATAAGAGTTTGTAAACTAAATTGAGCACCGGTTAGTAGCAATAGAATTGTTGCCCATTTTTTTTGAAGTATTATTTTTTCAACATCAAGTGCTTTCTTTTTTACGTACCACCTTGTCCCGTAGATAAGCACAGCAGTAGCAAAAAGTATAAAAACAATTGATTGCCACCATGGTCGTGAACCAACCGAAATAAATGAAAGACATATTAGTGTATAGAAAAAATAATACAGAAGGGTAACTGAAAGAAAAGTTTTAAAAGCTATGCCGTACTTCCGTTTTACATAGCCACTTCTAAAAATAGGACCGGTCTGCCCAGGTAAAATAAAATTAAGCCCTATCGAATAGCCGTTAATGTAGAAATTCTCTCGGCGTTTTATTGATTTGTGGCATAGCAAAATGGTGACGTGAAAAAGTTGCAAAATAATGCCAAACATAACTAAATACAATAAAAATACACTGATAAGCACCGGTAGAGAAACACTCCCTAGTTGGTGTATTAAAGCAGGGTGGGCATTCAGATAGCTCCGAACCACGAAGAACGTTATGGCTATAACTATAGCTGCCGTAACTGTTCGAATAATTTTAGAATATTTCATTGCTAAAAATAGTATATACGATTGAGCCTGCACCCTCGCTAAAGATGATATAATTCAATAAATACATGCATGAAACCAACCAGCAAAAATTGTTGAAAATTCGAAGAACAATCAATCAGTATCTTCAACACCATCTAGGTCTTTTAGCGCTCATATGCGTCATTGTTACAGTAATTTCTAGTACTGTTCTAAGTTATGGAGCCATTCATAAAATAACTCTAAATAATGAAATCCCATCTCACCACTACCTCGAACCTAATAATCCACTAAAATATACTGCAAACTGGGATGGCTCTGACTATATCCATATTGCAAATAATGGCTATGACACCGGTTTCTACACGGGGTTCTTTCCGGTATACCCGATACTTATTAAAGTAGTAAATTTTCTTATTCCATCAGCTATCTTCTGTGGACTGCTGATAAGCTGGGCAAGCCTTATTGGTGCTATCTATTTTTACGCGAAATTAGTAAAAGAATTCTGCAAAGGGCTGAAACAGAAGGCACAGAACAGTGATTATCTCAAAGCGGTTATATACTTTCTTCTTTTTCCGTCAGGAGTGTATCTAGTATCTGTTTACACAGAAAGTTTATTTGCACTCCTTTCATTTGCAGCCATCTACTTCTTAACCAAAAAGAAGTATCTATTAAGTGCAGTTCTTATTTCAGTTGCTTGCGCTACGCACGTCACGGGAGTATTTGTACTTCTTTTGATGCTGCTGATCCTGCTCGAGCAAAAAGTTAAGCTTACCAAGATTCTACAAGTTGGGGTTATTGGTTCATTGGGGCTCCTGGGATACATGGCCTACCTTTGGAAAAGCTACCATAACCCACTGCAATTTTTAGACGCACAAAAACAACATCATTGGTTGGAAACAAGTTTATGGAATAACCTGTCACTTATGAGTCTGCTTGATGCAGTCCTCATAATTCTTCTTATAACTTCTGCTATCTATTGGTGGAAGAGAAGAAAAAGTTTTTCCATCTACTCATTACTTTTTTTGCTTATCCCATTGATGGGTGGTCAATTTGGTGGTTTTCCACGCTACACCATTATTGCGTTTCCTATGACCATCATGATGTATGAGTATCTACAAAATAAGGAGTCTTTACGGCTCGCTGCCGTATTATTGCTAAGCGCAGTTTGGGCGTATAGCGTTATCTTCTTTGCTGTCGGCTACGTCGTTACGTAAGTTATTTATTTAGATCTGGTTTTTTTCTCAACAAGCATACCGTAGCGGGTACGACGCTGTTCCTCTAATACATCTTCAATGAGAGAGCGATTAATACGAATAAGGTTTGCGATCACTCCAAGTGCATAGCAAAAAAATGAAATATTGAGCAACACCGTGCCAATAATGAGTGACTGTAAGTGATGCGCACCATACGGATCACGATTTGTGAAAAAGATATACATATAATGAACAAAGGGAATTGCTCCTACGACTAAGAAAATTGTACCCACACTGAGAAAAACAACATAAGGTTTATACATGGTGTAACCATTCAAAAGTGCAACGGCAGATTTTCTTACATGCTCCCATGAATTTTTAAATAACCGAGATTCTCGAGTTTTAGGATTTGTTTTAATTTTAATTACTTCAATCGCCATCCGCTTATTGCCAGCTTGAATAGTTGTTTCCATGGCAAAGTTAAAGCGGCCAACTAGATTAAACTTAATGGCTGCCTCCTTGGAATATGCTCTGAATCCACTGGTACTATCAGGAACAGAAGTACCGGCAGCAGTATTTAGCACACGCGTGCCAAATTTCTGTAGAAACTTTTTCATTGGAGAAAAATGTTCAATGGTTTCAACCTGACGATCAGCAATAACGATATCTGCTCGTCCTTCAACAACTGGCGCAATAAGCTCAGGTATTTTTTCTTGAGGGTATTGATTGTCTCCGTCTGTAAGTACCAGTACATCGGCACCAAGCTCTAGGGCTCCCGTAATCCCATCTCGCAAAGATAACGCTAGACCGCGGTTTTTAGCGTGATTGATGATATGCTTGACGCCGAGTTTTTTCGCAACTGCAACGGTCTTATCAGTAGATCCGTCATTAATAACTAACACTTCAATAGAATCTATACCCTTAATTTTCTTTGGGATGGTAGATAACGTAAGCGGTAGTGTCGTTTCTTCATTAAGACACGGAATCATAATAACTAATTTCATATAAACACCTTTTCTTCTCTGTTATTGTAACAAATAGTAATCAAAAATAACAGTCAACAGCTCTTTAATGAAACACTACATAAACTTTAGAACTTTGATTAAATCGATATTTTTATATAATGGAACGAATGGACAGTGACATAACAAAAAAAAATATACCAATCAAAAAGGCGCAAAGCGAGACCCTAACTACACAGCCCTCTCACCACAAAATCATTCGTCACAAGAAGCTTAAAGCACTATTTATTTCAATTATTCTTATATCGATTGCCGGAGGAGGTAGTCTGTACCTACTTGAATCACAACCTTCTTTAGTAGCAAAATTTGCCGATAACGTGCTACGTCCAACGCTTGGCAATAAAAACACCATCATTTTAGAAAATTTGGTCTTTTCGTTTTCGGATCACTTAAAGCAAATCGTTTATGGCACGGTTGGAAAACCAAAAGGCAATATTTTTAATGCCGAGCCTGCCCAAAAGCCCCAATCTGCCCCTAAGCCAACTATCCAATCACTTAACCTCACCACAATAAATGACGCGCAACCGGGCTATCCACTACTGGAAGGTGAAGGTCAGTGGACAATCGTTAATTTGCCACAGTTTAATAATCAGCAGATTATGGCCCGTACGTTTGTTCGCCCTGATCCTGATCGATCATACGCAATCGTGGCCCTCATTCAAATGAATATGCACTATCTTACGCTCAATTGCGTTGCTGGGACATATTATCCAGGTGGCGATCTTGGTCATCCGGGGCCTGGAATAATTCCAGCAGCTGATCAGGCATCAAATAATCTTGTCGCAGCTTTTAACGGCGGATTTCAGTATATGGATGGACACTACGGGATGACAGTTGGAGCCAATGTGTATGTTCCACTAACTGAAGGACTCGGAAGCCTAATAATTTACCAAGACGGCTCATCAACAATAGAAAAATATGATAGTACGAAAAAAACTCTTGTTCCTATAGCCGCTGTTCGTCAAAATGGCCCACTAATACTAGATAAAGGCCAGGTAACTGCCGACGCTACTAGCGGCGGCTATCAGGTATGGGGTCGAACAACGACCAATTCTGTATACACTTGGAGATCAGGAGTTGGTATGACGGCGTCGGGAAATCTTGTGTACGCCGTTGGCCCTTCACTTACTGCAGCAACACTGGCGCAATCCCTAAAGCTTGCTGGTGCCACCGTAGCGCTGCAATTAGATATTAACCAGTTCTGGGTGCGTTTCGCTACCTTTACTCCGGCAACCCCGGGAGCCTACAATTCAGAAAGCATTCTAAACACTCTGCAAAATGGTGGGCCTCAATATTTACATGGATACAACAAAGACTTCTTCTATCTTATGATGCGTCCTCCTATCACACATCAAGCCAACTGAAATCTCTTTACATGCGTAAAGGTTAGAAGTAGCATGATAAGTATAAGAAGTATCTTCTATGGAAAAAAGACGCAAGGAATTTTCAGAAATACCGCAAGATTCTTCTGCTCCTAGCGCTAAAATTATTAACCAATTTACTAAAAAGAATACTACATTTCATTCCGAAGGGGTCCTGTCAGTTTCTCGCTACGAACTTGATGACGAAATATCTTATGATGTTCTTTACGGTCAATCCTCATCACTTAGATGCGATACACTCATTGTTGCTACCAGCTCTTGGCTCACAGGACTCGAAGGATTTAACAAAGACTTAACCCTGCAGCTCATGGATACTGGTTTTGATGTAGCATTCGTAAGTACTGCCATTGGCAAACAAACAACCCTTCTTAAAAATGCAGAGGATATACACGTCATTCTCGACGACATAGATAAAAAGGGTAGGCACCACGAGAAGCAGGCCATTACAGTTGGCGCTTCAAGGGGAGCTATGGTTGGCTTTGGCATTGAGTCTGTTTCTAAAAAAAATCAGAGAAAAATAATCTACTCTGACATCGTTGATCCTTGCCAGGCGCACCCGCTTATCTTGCGAAACTCGAATCAAGTATTTGAATATTTGCGCTCCATTCCAGATGCAACAAACGACCTATTTAGAGTAGTCGCAAAATTACCGTTAAAAAAGAAAGTCGATTATCTGAGAACTATAGAATTTCACCCTCAATCAGCCCTACAAATAATCCACAGTACCCCTTCGATTTTTAGCGGAGAAGCGGGCGAACTTGCTCGAAAAGTCTCCAAAGATGCGCATATGCATATTAGGTTTTTTGATAAGAATCCAGCAAATAACGCAGATGCGTATACAGAATATTTTGCTGACCACGCAGGCGTTGTCATCGAAAAGGTACCTGGTGCTCATTTCTCACTTTTGAGCCAAGATACAACTGCAAAAACGCTCGCTCGCCTAGCAACATTAGCTAGTCAGCTGAGCAACGGCGCGACAGAAGAAGAGATCGATTTCAGAGTATTATCGCAAATACGCTGATTCCGCTTGTGACAGAAAAGTTGGTTTTTGCTAAAATTACCTGATGCTTGAAACCGGATACCTAAGAGAGACCCAAACCAAAATTGCTTTTGATAAAAAAGCACTACCTCTTATTCGCAATTCGCCAGTGATAACACAATCGGTTGCTACCTTCATTGAAAATCCCCGGTACCCTGAGCGTTCCGTGGAGGGCTTTAAACATCTCGGTACTGGCAATCATTCAATCGTGTATGGTTACGGAAATATAGCACTGAAGTTATCTACAGGATTTACCGGAAAATTAACTTATAAGCATGGCGTAGCAATACCCCCAGAAAATCTCATACTGCAATCTCAATTTCTTACAACTCTCGGTAATCATATTGATAAAAATAACATCAGTGAGATATCCACCCCAAAACAATTTTTTGCCGCCCGATCATCCAGCGGGAACTTTCTATCTCTTCATGAAAATTTAGAAGAAAAAATGACAATGACAGAATGGATGGTAGAGAAAAAACTAACCATTCCCGAAGAAATTGAAATTCTTGAAACAACCAAGGGGAGAATATTGGCACTGCTCGGTTCATTTAGCTTAAAAAAAGGGTTAAACGATTTGGGGCTTGAGACTGGCGCGTCTTTGTCTAGTAGAAATATTATGATTTCCAGAGACACAACAGATCCCGCTAGTGCTGAACTTAGTATTATTGATCAGCCTAGTAAGGGTGCGATTCATTCTATAGGTGGCATCTTAAATAATATGTTTTACTTTACTACCAAGAATGATTTTGATTCTTTAGATGATTTTCTTGACGTTTAGTTTTAAAAAAATATTCTTTTAGACTAAAATGTAACATTTTTATCTGATACATCGTGATTAATGTTCTTTGAAAAGATGAATAATTAATGTATAACTATAAGCAGAATGAAGTTACAAACACGGTTTATTTTGTTACTACTATTTATTTTCTTATCCGTAAGCGGATTAGTGGTGCTGCAGCGTTATTTTGACGTACAGCGTTCCCAAAGTTTGCTCACGTCTGAGCTGAAATCCAAAAAAACCTTACTGGGTCAAGATCTAGCCTCAGAAGGCAAAACATTTGAAGCACTCCAAACCGACTATTCTTTCTGGGATAGCATGGTCTCACTCGCAAAAGATAACCCTAAAAATCTAAACACAACAAACCTCGAATTCGCTCACCAAAATATCGATACTGCACTCCCTACTTTTGGCGCAGATATTGCTTGGGTATACAACACTAATGGCGAATTAGTTTACTCCGCTAAGTACACTCCAGAAAAGCAAACACCCATTGCAATTAATACCGTGCCCGTTTCAAAACCTTATTTCCTAAGCCTTGATAAAAATAAATATCTCCACTATTACGTTCAAACTACGCAGGGAACAATGGAAATTCGATCAGCAACTTTGGTGCCGGGGAATGATCCAAATCATAATGACAGTGCCAGTGGTTATTGGATTATTGGGCGACTTCTCGGTACTGATTTTATAGCTTCAATAGATGATCTAACACAAAGCAAGAATGTCCTTATAGACGCAGCCGCCGCACATGCAGACAGTCGGACTACCGACTCAGTGACTTTCAGTGCACCCCTACAAGACTGGGATGGCAAAACAGTGCAGTATCTCTCATCGACGACCAAGGTTACTTCTATAGATGATTTAAATAGTTTATACAAAAAAGAACTTATGGTTGTGGGAATACTCGGTCTCGGTCTCGTCATTATTATCTCATTTACACTTTGGCTCATAATCCTAAAACCACTAAAAATGATAACCGACAGTGTAAGGAACCAAGATCCACGTTCTATAGATAAAATGGCAACAACTAAGACGCAATTCGGTGATCTTGCCGCAACTATTCAAGGGTTCTTTGAGCAAAAAGAGGAATTAGAAAAAATATCCAAAGATATGGAAACGGTTAACAAGGAACTACAGGAAAAAGATTCTGTTAAGGATGACTTTATCTCGATGCTCTCTCACCAATTAGGAACCCCCTTAAGTGCAATGGAAGGTTTTTTGACCCTTATTGTTCAAGGATTCTACGGTGAAGCAAATGAAAAAATAATGTCTGCGGTCCAAAAAACACTTACCCGAACTAAGAATATGAAAGCACTCGTTTTTGATCTATTGAACGTCAGTCGAATGAACGCTGGACAATTTGTTATTGAAGCATCTGAAGTAAATATGAACTCACTCGTCAAGGATCAAGTGGACGAACTATCGGTGGCAGCAAATGAAAAGAACATAACCTTAACGTACCACGAGCCAGAAACCCAAATACCTATGATGCAACTCGATGAAGCAAAAACTCGCCAGGCAGTACTTAACCTAGTCAATAATGCTATATTCTACACACCAAAAGACGGAGTCGTAGACGTATTCCTTTCTCAGGCTAATGATGAAGTTGAGTTTAAGGTCATCGATACCGGCATCGGAGTTCCTGAGAATGCAAAAGATAAGTTATTTACAAAATTCTTCCGCGCAGATAATGCTAAAGAGCAGAGTCCAAACGGTACCGGCATCGGCCTCTACTTGGTTAAACGTGTAGTAAACGATCAAAATGGAAGAACCATTTTCTCTTCAGAAGCAGGCAAGGGTTCAATATTTGGTTTTCGCCTGCCAATCAATGCCAACAAAAAGACGGATGAACTTTCAAGCGAAGAGAAGAAACCGGAAGCAGCAACAAAAGTTAGCGTACAAGTTAAGACTGACGAACCAGTTGAGTAGGTTACTTTTTTCGCCAAATTTGAAATGAGAAAGAGATGTTATTTTCTTTTTGTTTTGGCGTTTCGCTAAGCAAAATAAAATTATTATTAAAAATCGGGAAAAACTTCGTGCAAGAAAAATCTGTATCAAGTTGGGTTAGGAATAGTTGATCGGCAAACGGTAGTGCCTGTTCATATAGTTGTGCGCCACCAAGTACCCATATAGTTTCGTTGGAATGCTCTTGGATGAACGAACTGAAGTTATGGATGACACTAAAGCCTTCTCGTAAATTAGTACCCTGATGGGTGAGAACAAAGTTATTGCAGCCTTCAAAAGGATGTACGAGCTCGTCATAGACATGCTTGCCCATGATTACAGTCGATCCTTTTATCTGCTCTCTAAAGTAGCGACTATCCAGGGGAAGTTTCCAAGGGATGCCTTCGTTGTTGGCTATACCGCGATGAATATCGATTGCTGCAATTAAATAAATCATACGACTATAATAGCAAACAACTTATATGTGCGTGCGAGAGTTCGTTAATCTGAGTGAGCTTAGGGTAGGCGGCTACTGCTCTACGGTCACTGCTGAATCGGGTATACCTAGTTTTTTTGCCAGAGTACTTCTTTGCCATTCCTGAACTTTTTCAAGGCCACGTCTATCTGAAACTTCCATCACTGCACCTATTTCGACAATAGGGTCATCTTGATCCCATAACACAATCGGAACAACTAGACCATGCTTAACGATATCTGCAGTTCCGTTTGCTACCTTGCCCATTACAATTCGCTCAGGCGCATGATTATCTCCATAGGTCACTTTGTCGGTGCTGCCAGTAAATGCTACGTGTAGATACCTCCCAAGCGCATGACGTCCTAATCTTCTTGCAAGTTGGTGCGGACTCACTTCAAGCCATTCTTTAATCTCATTTCTCATTCTATGATTATTTGTAGTGATGAGTTGGTCGATATCAATGGTAGGTGCAGCAAGATTTTGTGCTCGTTTTTCTTCTTGTGTCTTTTTAAAACTATCTGAAAGATTCATTATAGTTTTGGTTCGTGGGAAACTTAAAAAAACATTTCCAAGTTTCTGCGTCACTTCAGAGGCAGCCATACCAAATGCCTGGACCGTTGTTACTCCTCGACTAATAATAAGGCCATTGTCTCGCTCCCATTTATCGTGCTTTGTTGCCCCAACCCACGCCGCATCATATAAAGCGATATCTACCATTTGCTGGTGGGTAGTAAGGCTGAATAAATGCTTGCCTTCTTTTCGTCGCTGCTCCGCAATACTCACAAATGATTTTTGCTTGTCGAGTGCCTCTTTTATAGCGGGGTAGAGACGTGGCGAGGCGACTGATGAAAGAATATCTATCTCCTCGAATGTTGTAGGCGCGGGGGATAAACGAGTATGCTCAATTCTTTGTGATGGGTTTGCGGCTACATCAAAGGGAACGGCCGTAAAAAGCCCGTCGCTGCTGCTAATGTGCTTAAGCGTCGTTTCCGCTAGCGCATCATGGATATCTTTGCGATCTTGGTAATTTAAGGACTCATAGTCAAATGAATGGAATGCTTCTCTAATCATGAATGATAGTATAGCAAAAATGAAGGCCCAAGCTTAATAGATCGTGAGCTTTGTAGACGAAGTTGCTGTTCCACTAGGGCTTGTGACAACTATGTATCCTGTCTTGGAACCAGACGGGACCGTAAAGGTTATTGCAGTAGCGGTCTTAGTGAAGGAAGAAATAGTGACACCGTTAAGGGTTACTCTCGTAACTCCAATGAATGTTGTTCCGTGAATTGTTACGTTTTTTCCAACATGCTGTTTAGCTACGGATAATGAAGAAATGGCGGGAGCTGGTACCGTAACGAAACCGCTTGAAGTTACTGTTCCGCTAGGAGTTGTTACTACTAAATGACCCGTTGTAGCCGCTGCCGGAATTGTAACGACAACTGCTGTAGCTTTTTTGCTCACAATAGTAAGTGAAAGGCCGTTTAGCTTTACGGAAGAAGTATTTAAAAGGTTTGTGCCTTTAATCGTGACGTTATGAGTCAGTACAGGGTTTGGCACAGTTAAAGAACTGATTGATGGCGCCGGGACCGGATTAAGCGTAAAGTTCGTCGTTGATGTTACTGAACCATTCGGAGTAGTTACTTTTAGAGGGCCTGTTTGAGCGGAGGAAGGAACCGTAACGATAATTTGTGTAGCATTTTTTTGCACGAAGGTCGAAGTACTGCGACCATTGAATGAAACAGAGGACGCATTACTTAAATTCGTCCCATTAATAGTGACCTGACCACCCACACCTGCGCTTGCCGTGAAACTAGAAATAGTTGGCGTTAAGACCGGAGGTGGAGTTGATGCTCTTTTTATAAAATAAGCTTTGCCACCTGCTGCTGGGCTAACTGAGGCAGCGCGTACGGCAAGTTTACTAACTGATGCTGCTGGTTCTGGTGGCAAGGAAACTGCTGGAGCACCAATAAATATACTTGAGCTGTCTAGCATACTAACTGACCAGCCGAAATTAGCATACGGAGAAAGGATTGAGGCAGTCGATTCATTCGTTTGAGACCAGCCAGATGCCTGAGAGTTAGTGAAGGTGTATGCTGCGCCAGCTTTAAAGTTACTTACACCTGAAACAGGATCAATAACTGAATGGTTAGGTGCGCCACTTAAGATCGTATTGCCATCCTGTGAAACTGAAAGGGACGTGCCGAGTTGATCGTAAGCCTCTCCGTCCGTAGCCGTAAGTTGAGCAGCCTGAGTCCACACTCCTCCCACATTGTTATAAACAAAGATTGAACCCTGTACAGTATTTGACCCAATGGTTTCAGATGGGGCACCAATTATTAATTGAGCACTATCACTCGTTAGGGCAATAGATTGACCGAAGAAATCTCCCGCAATGCCGGGGGACGTAATTGCAGCTGTCTCATTTAGTGGAGTTGAAGAATCATTCCATCCGCCCGTTGGTTGGTCAAATTCGAATACCGTTCCATTATTAGGTGAGGAAATAAATGCTTTCGTTCCGTCAGCGTTTAGTATTCCACCCCAACCGAAATAAGAAACAATGGCTGGTGATTGTGGTATCAAAATTCTTGTTTCAGATAGTGGGCTTGCAACGGAATCCCAACCGCCAGTTGGCGCAGTATATATATAGCTTTGTCCCGAGAATATATTGCCATTGATTGTTTTATATTTAGCGGTCACTAGCACGGTATTAGCATCATTTGACTGTGATACGGCCCATCCAAATTTATCGGTTTGCCGAACATTATCACTGGCAGTGAGCACTGCCGTGGGAGCCAAAGTAGCGGTGGTGGCCCATCCCCCGGAAGGTATGTGAAATAAATACGCTTTCCCAGAATTTAACGCTCCAACCACAATTTGAGTGCCGTCAGGAGTAATTGAAGTAGCGGCGCCAAAACCATCCCCTGAAGTGTTGTCGTTGGGCGAAAGGGTCGTTGCAAGAGACCAGCCTGATCCACTATTCGTAAAAACATACGTAGCCCCGTTGAGCGTAGAATTGTTTGAAGAATATTGCGGTGCACCAACAACAGCAATGGATCCGTCGTAAGATAACGAAACAGTGTACCCAAACAGATCCCCGGTCTGAGCGTTTGGATCCTGGAATTGGGTCGTTGTAGATGTAGAATCAGCCTTTACCATTGCCGGAACAAATATGGAAAAACAAAATAATAGAGAGATTGAAACTCTAAAAATATTTTGGCAATAATTATTTATTTTTTGTTTGTACCTAATTATATTTATTCCTGACATAGTGCCTCGCTTTTTTACATTAAAAATAAATTTATATCTCCAAGAGTGATTGTACTCCTAAATATAAAATTAGCACAAGAGCTATAGCCTAGTTGAGATCTACCGAATAACCAGGGAAATAATCAAATCGCGAGTGGGCATCATCTATGCCTATTTCTTGTAGAGTTTTCTTAAACGCTTCAACCATTGGTTCCGGACCTGAAACATAAAAAATAGGTTTTACGAAACGCAGCGCTGCTTTTTTAAGATCTTCTTTTGTAATAAATCTTTCCCCAAAAAAATAATCTATTTCTAGGCCCGGATTCGTACTTTTTATAGTTTCAAGTTCATCCTTAAACGTTGTAAGTTCCACGCTTCTGTTTGCATACAGCAGAGTTATATTCATCGGAGTAGAACGACTCTGGAGATCCTTAAGAATTGCTCTATACGGAGTAATGCCTATGCCGCCAGCTACAAAAATAATATTTTCGGGAACCGTATCGAGGATAAAATCTCCTTCTGGAGTATCTGCCGTAATTTCTTCTCCAGGTTGCAAAGCAAGTAGTGCTTTTTTAAAACTACTTCCTTTTTCAGCAGTAATCCGTGTTGTTAAGTGGATTTCTTTTTCTGAAGGAGCCGATGAAATACTAAACCAACGCTTGTCACCTCGGTCATCCATTGGTTCATGCGGTAGCGTGTATTGCATATATTGCCCAGCTTTCCAACTGATGTTGTTTTCATTGGCAAACACAAACGTATAACACTCATCATTTTCCTTTATCTTTCTAAGCAATGAAAGTTTCATACTACTTATAAAACTCGGTACTGATCTTCACCATTTTTGAGCATATTTATAATTGAAGCTACACCCATGTCACTGGCAACCTTATTTGCCATCATAGTGTTATACGCTGAGTGATCATTAGGACTGAACCATGCGCTCAAGGGTAACTTGGTAAATGCTTCGTTCGGTGCAGGGCAATCAACCGCAGCACGAAGTGTTCCAGCCTGGAGGCGAGCTAGAAGTGGCTCAAAGTCAATCACACTTGGAGAAACACTTACCAGCAGTGCATCTTGCTTAATTTGATTAATAGTATCGGAGTTAAATAATTTTCCGGCGCTATCAGGAATAGCGACAAAGATAACATCTGACTTTGAGCATAAATTTTCAAGCGATGAATAGTGAGCATTCATGCCTTCTTTTTCACTGCGGCTATAATAGAGCACTTCTTTAGGGGAAAAAGCGTTAACCATTGTTGCGATTTTGCTACCAATATTTCCGGAACCCACTATACCAATTGTTGATCCTTGTAGTGAGCGAGTAGATTCAAATTTTTTCTCACCCGTTCGACCAAGCTCGTAAAGATTTCGTTGCATCGACAATCCTACCGCAAGCGCAAATTCAGCTACCGCAAAAGCGTTTGCTCCAGGCGCATCAGCAATCATGATTCCTTTTTCTTGAGCAGTTTTCCAGCCAGGTATAAATGCTTGGTAGTCAGCGCCAGTAAAGGAAATAGCTTTAAGTGTATCAGTTGTTGCAAGCACCTCATCCGTAACCGTCTCTATACCACCAAGAATATAGCCAACCTTTCCATGAAGCGCCTCGATGAGTTGCTCGCTTGTTGCAGTTGGTGTATCAAGTCGTTCTACCTCATACCCTGCATCGGCTAATTGTTTAATGTGTTCATCAAATATAAATAGTGAATCGGTGACTAATATTTTTTCCATATATTCGTCATTTTACTGTACACAATAATAAATGTATAGCACCGATTTACCATGTTGCACTAAGGTTTGCGGTTGCTGATTGCCATGTTGATTGTTGAAGTATCTCATTGCAAGTAGCTGTATCGGCAGGTTTAGGAAAATAGTTTGGTTCATAGAAGCATTCGTGGCCGTAGCTTACACTAATCTTTGGTCTCGTTGGTATTTTAGTCTGAAGTTTTGTTAGGCATGAATCTTTAAACACTGCACATGTTGGTCCAATTTCTTCATATGTTTTTATGGCTGCCTGATCATTAATTTCTATGCTGAGTGCTATTCCGAGCGAAAGTGTGTTATTGCGACCAATCGATTGTTGATCAAACATAAAATTTCCTGCCGAATATTGAATTAAGCGTCCTTTATAGTTTTCGCTATTTTGAATAACGTGCGGATGCGTGGCAAGTACTACATCAGCGCCGGCATCAATCATACGATGGTATGTTTCAACTTTAACATCTTCAGCAATTGGCCTATATTCCACCCCCATGTGTGGCATTACTACGACAGGCATTACTTCAGAGTATTGCTTTATAGCTGAAAGTTCAGCATCTGTTGGAACGGTATCTACGACGAGCATGTAGCCACACATCGCGACCGGAATTTTTATATTTTTGATAAATATTCCAGCTGTCGATTTTGCATTCATAGTAATCACCTCACAGGAATTGGGAGTATCAGTAATATCGTAGGTACCAAAATATTGAATCCCTGCATTTTCAAGATTTGCTCGAGTTTCAGCCTCTCCTGTAGCTCCGCGACTATCAAATGAATGGTTATTAGCAAGAGTGAATGCGTTAAACCATTTTTTGGCTTCGGATAAATATTCTGGGCGACAATTAAACTGCCAATGGTCTACCTGCGTTTGATATGGGATATTTGTCGTTGTGACAGGACACTCTAGATCTCCAATCCAATTATCATATTTACTTCGAACATCTGTCGTAAGACCAGAGAAAGGAAAGGCGTACTTTAGCGGTGAATGATTAGCATGATCCTCTATGCCGCGTCCCCAGAAAACTTCTCCAACAAATAACATTGATGATGTAATTTTTTGTTGTACGGCAGGAGTAGTAACTCTCTGCGTTTGCGACTTTTGAACCTCTTCAACCTTGGGTTTATTTGTTATAAAAATTAACGTGCCAGCTCCTATAAGGAAGACAGCTAGCCCGGTAAATAAAAATACTTTTGCTCTGGTTGATTTAAGGTAATTAGTTTTATGTCTTGGGTGCATTGAAACCTTTAGAGTGCCGCATTATTTTTTTCGTTTATTCAGGATATCTGAAGAAGCTGAAAATAGCTTAAAAAGAGGGCCGGTTTTTTTCATCAGCTCTGAGTATTGTGACGCTTTATGAGTGAATTCTTCGATATTGGATGTCGTTCTCATGATGGACCGCTGAATTTTGATAAAATTAATGAGTACCACGATTGCGAGCACCAGAAAGATAAAAAGCGCAGTGCTCAAAAATATCAGTAGTATTTTTTCCGAACCATTAAGACCTTGCATACGACTGACTATATACCCGAACTTGTTACGCAACAATACCTATTGAAAAAAAACTCTGCTCGCTATACGCTTGATTTTAACAAGTAAAAATACATGCCGAGGAATTATGAGCGAACCATTACGAAATGAAGTTACTGAAAAACCTAAATTAGATAGTTTTGATTACGAGAAAATGTTGCTCGCCAGGGAACAAATATTTAACATGATTCCTTCGGCCCTTGAGGGACATAACAGATTAATTTCATTGATGGATAGTGCTCGATTTAACCATGGCTGTATTAGCGAAGAAGATCTTGCCGGCGAGTTAGATAAATGGCTCACGATGGACAAGTTGGATTTCATTAAAACAACGCAGGAATTTAACCCTGATATAGGCTACCAGCTAGTTGCTTCACCAAATGTCAGCATAAACCGAATGGATTTCTATACTTTGTCTCAAACATTTTCTATTAAACACAATCTTAGGCTTATAAGTGATATGGCAGATTATTCACCTTCTCAATTGGGAGGAAATGATCGAAATAGAATCAAATCCAACAAAGTGAAACTGCTACTCATCCCAAGTAGTATGACCACTAAAGTTGAGGGAGATATTTCTAATCAAAAAAAATCATTAGAAAATTACCAAAAAGAAATACCATTCTTAACACTGCCAAGCCCTTTGCAATTCTTAGCTTACCTAGAAACTCTTTACGCACTAGAATCACCGACAGCACAGAAAAAAAATAGCTTAATCGCGTCTCCTCATTTGGACCTTCCTTTGGCAAATATTGGTACAAATAAAAATCCCCAGTATTCATCAGCAATAAGCTTTCTTGAAGGAGACCGCTTGCATCAGTTGCAAGTACCCGTCAGTAATACGTTCTACACAAAAAGATTGCGCATCGCCGTAGGGGATTGCCTCCCTTTATAACTTCTTTTGGTTTTCATCCATTTAGGGTACAATTATGCTAATGGTAATATAATTAACTATTTTTAATATGTCTAAATGATGGGGAAGTAATGAAAAACAATTCGTGGGCAAAAAAAATAAAAAATGTTGGCTTTCAAACTAGGGTAATCGGCGCTTCACTGGCGATTTCACTTATTCCATTAGTTCTTCTTTTTGCATACCTAATATCTCAATTCAATAACACACTTCTCAGTAACTCCAAAAATAGCCTCAACTCAAATACCCAAATTGCGGTTACGGAAACAAAAACATACATGCAGGGCGTAATTAACTTAACGGCGGCAACTGCTAAAAATACATTGTTCACAACAAATAGCCCACTTATTGATGCAAGTTTAAAAAATACCTCTGACACTTCTAATGTTTTTAATGCAATGAATCTTTACACTAAAAACGGCCAATCTTTAGGGAGTAGTGATCCAGCAAATGATGGAGGCAAACCATATATCACTTATTACGGTAAAACAGATCCTGATGAAACTATTTTCAAACAAGCCGCCGCCGGAAAGGCTGGTTCAGTGTATCTTTCCAATGCATATCCTGGGGATACCGGACCATCTTTCCTTGCTGAAGCCCCAGTGACAGATGTGAGTGGAAATGTGGTGGCCGTTCTAATCGGTGAAGTTCAAACCTCGAGCTTTACTGATATTATCGCAGGTATCGATAGCCAGCTAGTTGGCGGTAAGCATGCTCGTATAGTTGATGAAAGCGGGCAAATCCTACTTTCAAAATTATCGAGCGAAAAAGCATTTACACCATACTTAGAAACCAAAAGTTCATCTGTTTTAGCCTCAGCAATCACTAATCCAAATACTTCAGGAATCACTCAATACAAAGATAGTACAGGAGCTCAGGTTATATCGGGGTACGCAAATCTCGGCAAGTACGGTGCGAACAATGCGCTTAATTGGACACTTGTAGCCACTGAACCAACTTCAGCGGTACTAGAACCAGCTACAAAGCTAACCACAACTGCGCTCAGTATCTTAGCTGGGGTAATTATTGTAATCGCAGTGATTGCATATTTCCTAAGTCGTTCTATTTCCGGCATGATCCTCAACCCAATTCGAGGCGCAATTAATAAAATAACAGAAATTAGTCACTCATTGGCGGCGACCGCCCAGCAAGCATCAAGTGCGTCAATTCAAAATGCCTCAGTTTCCAAGCAAATTGCAAGTGGTGCCATAGAACAATCAAGCCAAGCGCAACAAGCTGCTAAATCTGTTAGCGAATTATCAGGCACTATTGAGCAGATTTCTGCTGCTGCACAGGAAGCGGCATCAACTGCAATAACGACTTCTAAAATTTCTCAAAACGCAGGAATATCTTCTGAAAAAATTGGTACTGCGGTTGACGCAATTACAAATGTTTCCGAACAAACAAACCTGCTTGCACTTAATGCAGCGATTGAAGCAGCTCGAGCTGGTGACGCCGGTAGAGGATTTGCAGTAGTAGCAGATGAAGTCAGAAAACTTGCGGAAGGATCAGCTAAGAGTGCGGATAATATTCGTCAGATAGTTGAGGAAATAAGTACGTCAAGTGTTAACGCTGCGCAAGCTGCTCAGGAAACATCAATGAAAATTCAGCAGCTTTCTCAAGGGACAATGAAACAAGTTGGAACTATGACTAAAATTAATGCCAACGTAAAAGCTATTTCTGGTGTCGCAAACCAAAGCGCCGCTGGAGTACAACAATTGTCTGCCTCGATAGAACAGCAGGCTGCCTCAAACCAACAAGTAGCCGCAGCAGCCAATGAATTAGCCTCATTATCTGCGAGCCTTCAAAAGCTTGCAGGTGAGCGCGTAGAAGAAATACTTAATAACAAAAGGGGCTCAGATACTGGACCCCGGGTTGAAGAATCTATCGAAAGTTTCAATGAACGCCATGCCAATATACCAGAAACTCAAATAGAGGAACCGAAAAAAGAAGAAGAATCTATTCTTGATCTTCCTTCACTTCCTGAGTTAGAGAATAAATCGGAAACTCCTTCAGATACTAAGCCACCAGGATCACAATAATACTATGCAAGACGATGATAAACTTCAGGTAAAAATGACACAGGTAGTAGTCTTCAGGGTTGGAGATGAAACCTTTGCTGCTAACATTCATTCAATACGAGAAGTTGTTAAAGTTGATACCATAACCCCGGTTCCGAATAGTAGTAGCTATATTTCAGGAATCATTAACATTCGTGGAAAAATTGTCCCCATTATTGATCTTGAAACTATCCTCAACATTGGTAACAAAGAAGATCCAAGGCCATATATCATTCTTATTGATGCGCCCGGAAATGATGAGGAGATAGTAGGCATGCTTGTGACTTCAATTCAGGAAATCACTTCTTATGCAGAGAGTGAATTTAAGGTAGCCCCTAAGCTCATAAAATCGAAAGTTGATGCTTTGTACATTTCGGGAGTAATACTTCCCGAGGGCGACAAAAATAAGGATAATGTCCTGCTTTTTCTGAACCTCGAGGCCATCATCACCAAGTCAGTACAAAGAGAAATTGAGCACGTAACATCTGAACAGACAAATGATACTATAGTTAAAGAGGAGCAAGTGAAATGAAAATATTAATTGTAGACGACAGCGCCTTCATGCGGACAATTCTCAAAAATATCATCTTAAAAAGTAAATATAGTGATGCAGAACTCGATGAGGCGGTAGACGGTAATGATGCTCTTAAGAAATTCGATCAAATGCAACCCGATGTCATGCTCCTTGATATTATTATGCCCGGAAAAGATGGTATAGAAGTCTTGAAAGAAATCGGTTCATCGGCAAAAGCTATAGCAATTATTTCTTCCGTCGATCAAAAAGAAATAATCGAAGAAGCCAAGTCATTAGGTGCACGTGGGTATCTCGTGAAGCCCTACGATGCAACTGAAGTGATAGCAATGATAGACACATTGGCGTAGGAGCCCTAACGTAATGGCATCCTCCAGTAGCATAACAAGACAATCCACTGACCTTCGTCCTAAGAAGGCTATTGTCATTGGCTCATCAACTGGAGGACCAAAAGCGCTTACAACAATTTTTGATGAATTAAACGATACGTCAGTTCCAACAATCTTCATCGCACAACACATGCTTGCAAATTTTTTACCCGATTTCGTAAAACTTCTCAAATCCAAATTTGATATTAATATCCAACTTGGATCAGACGGACTCGTCGTCGAGGAAGGAGTAATTTATGTAGCGCCCGGGAACGTAAATATGGAGATAGTAAAAGATGATAACGACGTGCTACGTGTTCACCTGCTTACGTCAGACGATTCGCTGACCCCATCCATAAACATACTCATGAAATCTGTTGCAAAAATATTTGGTGAAAAAACTCTCGGGATTATTTTAACAGGCATGGGTGAGGACGGACTAGAAGGGATGCGGACGCTGAAGCAATTTGGAGGTCATACCATTGTGCAAGACCAAATTACTGCAGAAATTTCAAGTATGCCGCACGCAATCATTGCTAGCCATTTAGCCGATCAATCACTTCCACTTAACGAAATTCCGGACGCAATTAAACTCTGGAGCATGGCAAATGAATAGCGATGAGGTAGCCCAGTATAAAGACTTGTTTGTTACGACAGCAAAAAAATATCTTGAGACGCTCAACACGGAGCTACTTAAACTTGAAAAGGAACCCACAAGCAAAGAAGCGATAAACGAAATATTTCGTGCAGCTCATTCACTAAAAGGTCAAAGCGCCGCAATGGGCTTTAAAGAAACTGGCTATCTATGTCATGTAGTCGAAGATGTTTTTTATGAAATTAAAGAAAATGGTAAAAAAGTTGACCCCAATCTTGCGGATCTATTGTTCGCCTCGCTCGATGCACTTACTGCTTCTGTTCATAAAATTGAAGCCGAAGGAGTTGAACAGGGTAACGAAACACTCATTGAAGAGCTGAAAAAAGCAGCCGGAGTTGCAACTATAGGAGCAGGCAAAACAGAGCATTTGCAAACGAGTGAGGAACAAGCAACTACCCCTTTAGCAGAAGCTGCAACTCCCACTCCCAAAGTTGAAATCAAAAAAAATACCACTGCTGAACCCCCAAAGCCTGAATACAAAGAAACGGAACCCATAAAACTATCAATAAAAACAATCCCCGTTAAAGTTGAGCAACTAGATAACATAGTTGGATCACTTGAAGAGTTAATGGTTGATCGGCTTACTATGCAGACATTGCTTAAGGATCTAGACGATCCATTATTGTCTCAAGCTCAAGATAAATTGGATAAAATAATTGAGGTGATACGGTTTCAAATAATGAAAATTCGCACCGTACCACTCAGTATGGTTTTTGATCATTTTCCACGAACAGTACGTGATATTGGCCGAATGCTCAACAAAGAGATTGAGCTCAAGATTGAAGGTGGCGATCTGGAACTCGACAGAACAATCGTAGAACGTCTTGACGAACCCTTGACACACCTTGTTCGTAATGCAGCTGACCATGGAATCGGATCAAAGGGCATAATAACAATTTCTGCGCGAGCTGACCGAGATTTTGCTGTGGTTGAAGTTAAAGATAATGGAGAAGGCATAAACTGGGAAGCTGTCGCAAAAAAATCTGGCGTTGCTAGTAACGACCAAATCGGATTACGAAAAGCACTCTTTTCTGGTATTTCAACAGCAAGCGAGGTTAGTATGATTTCCGGACGTGGCGTTGGGCTTGAAGTCGTCAAGAGAACGATTGAGGAGTTTGGCGGATCGATTGATATTGTGACCGCAAAAGGGCAGGGAACAACTTTTATCCTTAAACTCCCGCTGATGGTATCGGTTGTTAGAACGTTAATCGTTCATATTGGCTCACAAGACTACGCACTTGTTGCAGCGGGAGTTGAAATTTCTCTTAGGATATCTGATATTGAAATAATAAATAGCGCAGGTCAAGAAGCCTTCCGCTATAAAGACCAAGAAATTCCAGTTGTTCGCTTTAATTACGCAGAGAACCACGGTGATATAACTAAGAATGCGTATCTAGTCATACTAAATATTGATGGAGAAAAGATTGCGCTTGCCGTGGATCAAATCGTTTCAGCAATTGAGACGGTCATTAAGCCACTTCCGAAATTAATTAAAGATGTCGATTATTTTTCAGGAGTAACAATAATTGGCGATGGTCGCAGTATTTTACTTATTAATCCAAGGAGCTTTATACAATAATGGAAACGCTTGACTCATTTTCAAAAGATTTACTAAGAGAAACCGCCAATATTATGGCCCAAAAAACGGTGAATCCGATTGAAAATATTCTTAGACAAAAAACAATTGTTTCTAAACCTGAGATAATGATGCAAAAAATGGAATTTGTTGCAGATAGCCTTGGGCAAGCAGACGAAATTAAAGACAGCGTATTTATCCGAATCCTGGGTAATGGCAAGGGCGCGGTAGTCCTTTTGATGAAGCCTGAAGATTCAGCAAAGCTTTTAACAGACGTCGACAAAGATATGCGTATGGATGCCCTTAGAGAAATAGCTAATATTATTGCGGGCGCATGCCTTGGCGGCATAGCACGACTCTTGTCATTAAAATTAATGCAGTCTGTTCCAACCGCTGCGACAGACATGTCGAGAGCCATTCTTAATGAAATAGTGAGCGAGGTAGGTATGACGAATGCGGACCTTCTGTGCGCTCAGGTTAGCCTTTCAATTGGTGCAGATAAAATACCACTTTCAATGGTATTTATTTTTGATAACGACACAACAAATCTAATAATTTCAAAAAGTAAAGATCTGACGAAACTCTAACATGTCGAGAATAATTCAAGTACCAACTGCAGATTATGCGATTGCAAGTGCCCCAGATGTGCTTTCAACCATGGGCATAGGCTCCTGCATTGTTATTTGCCTATACGCTCCTCAAGCTAAAATAGGCGCATTACTTCACTGCATGTTACCCAGAGAAGAGAATGATTTGTCTAATTCTCTAAGAAACGTTGATACAGCGGTGAATCAAGTCGTTGAACAATTTATTGCTAAAAATATTCAATTAACCGATCTAATTGCAAAAATAGCTGGCGGGGCACAGATGTTTTCCGGCCCCGAAGATAGTAATGGCAGTATTGGTAAAAGAAATATAGAAGAAACAAAAAGACTACTGACTACATTAAAGATTCCTATTATGGGCGAGGAAATAGGGGGAGGTAGGGCACGAAGTGTTTTATTTGAGCTCGAAAACGGCAAAGTTACCATTACCTGCGCGCAGGTTAAAACAGACGATACATTTGACACTGAGCTCGTTAAGATAATATAATATGCTTATGACTAAAGTACTCGTCGTAGATGACTCGGAATTTTTTAGAGAAATATATCAAACGGCATTAACGCAAGGTGGATTTGAAGTTGAGACCGCTGAAAACGGTCAAGACGCTATGGATAAAATGTTGGCAAGTCCACCACACTTAATTTTTTTGGATCTTGTCATGCCCGTTATGACCGGAGAAGAAGTCCTCTTGGCAAAACAAAAACATGAAGAATTGAAAAACATTCCTGTCGTTATGCTTACCAGCATAGCTGCGGATGTTAAGGGCGCAGAAGTAATGAGCGCAGGCCCTATCGTTGCATATTTCACGAAAGACAAGACTTCAACTTCCGACATTATAGATAAAGCTAAAGAAGTTCTTGGAACTTCAGAGAAACGCTTCGAACCAACCAAACCAGAGAGTCTGTAATAGGGCTAATGAAGAAAAAAGTTTTAGTAATAGATGATTCGGCTGACTTTAGAGAGATCTACGAGGACGCTATTTCTCTTGCAGGCTTTAGTGTTGCTACCGCAGCCAATGGTAAAGTTGGACTCGATAAGATGCTCGAAGATAGGCCTGATGTTATTTTAATTGACGTGAGGATGCCTGTTTTATCTGGAGATGAAACGCTTGCCGAGATGCGAAAGCATAAGGAACTCGATAATATCCCTGTCGTAGTGATGACCGTAATGCCGGCAGATGAAAAAGGCCAAGATGTTGCTACCGCCGGACCAATCGTTGCCTATATCACTAAAGATAATTCATCGCCTGACGACGTAATCAATAAAATAAAAGAAGTGCTTGGGACATCCCAGAAACCGTATAATCCTGAAAATGATTAATAAAAACAAAAGTAGCCAAACTTTGTTTCAGTGTATAGACTAGTAATAGAAATGAAATCCCTACCTCTTTTGATCGCTTGCATTGCATTTATGTCTACTCTTTGTGGTGGGCTATTTAGTTTAAGATACCGCGATAAACTTCATCGAATATTGGGTTACACAGCTGGAGTTATCATGGGTGTTGTCGTTTTCGACATCATTCCTGAAATATTCAAAGATATCCAGGATCAAAACCTCACTACTACTATCCCGATGATAGTCTTTATCACTGGCTTTCTGCTCTTCCATATCATTGAAAAAACGATTCTGATACATCATTCCAATGAAAGTGAGTACGAGGTGCACAAGCATCCCCAGGTAGGCGTGGCATCGGCCTTAGCACTTTGCGGACATAGCTTTTTGGACGGAATCGGTATTGGGATCGGCTTTCAGGTTAGTAATTCAGTAGGTATCGCAATAGCAATCGCGGTGATTGCTCATGATTTTTCTGATGGTATCAATACCGTATCTCTAATGCTGGTTAATAAAAATACGAGGGATAAGGCATTTAAATTTCTTTTACTGGACGCATTCGCCCCAGTACTTGGAATACTTTCAACTTTCCTATTTGTTCTTCCTCATCAGTTTGTAGTGTATTACCTTTGCCTATTTGCTGGCTTTTTGTTGTACATTGGTGCGAGCGAAATTCTGCCTGAAGCCCATTCAGACCACTCCTCATATAAAACCGTCGGGTTAACGATACTCGGTGTCGTTTTCATGTTTGTAGTGACTCGCTTTATGTAAAAAAGCTCACTTTTTTACTGTATACTTTAGTAATGAATAATGCCCAAGAAGCACTCGAAATACACAAAAAACTTCGAGGAAAAATAAAAATAGAGCTCAAAGAACCGCTTGAAAACCCTGAACAGCTAGGACTCTACTACACACCTGGAGTTGCAGCAGTGAGTAGCTTACTCGCAAATAATCCAGAGGAAACACATAATTATACCTGGACTAACAATAATGTTGCGGTTATTAGTGACGGATCAGCAGTCTTAGGTCTCGGGAATATTGGCCCGCAGGGTGCACTTCCAGTCATGGAAGGCAAGAGCATGCTTTTTAAGCATTTTGCAGACATCGATGCTGTTCCTATCGTTTTGGACGTACATAGCGTTGATGAAATTGTTGCTGCCGTAAAGGCAATTGCTCCTAGTTTTGGTGGCATAAATCTAGAAGATATTGCCGCACCGCAATGTTTTGAAATCGAAAGAAGACTTGTCGAAGAGCTCTCCATACCCGTCATGCACGATGATCAACACGGTACTGCAATTGTAGTGCTTGCGGGTCTAATAAATGCTGCGCGACTTAGAAGCCAGTCCTTGAAAGAAAGCAAAATAGTGATCGTTGGTGCGGGTGCAGCGGGAATTGCTATCGCAAAATTACTGCATACCTATGCAGCACCAAATATAATTATGGTAGATAGCAAGGGGATTATAGGAAAGAGTAGAACTGATCTAAATAGTACTAAAATTGATCTACTTGAGTTCACTAATCCGAATACTATCACTGGCGACTTATCTGATGCACTTGAAGATGCTGACATCTTCATTGGGGTCTCACAGCCTGGATTACTTACGAAAGAACTAATCCAAACTATGGCGAAAGATCCTGTTATATTTGCCATGGCAAACCCCATTCCGGAAATAATGCCTGACGCGGCAAAGAAAGCAGGGGCCTTTATTATTGCAACCGGTCGAAGCGATTTCCCGAATCAAGTAAACAATGCGCTGGCATTCCCGGGAATTTTCAAAGGGGCTCTCGATAATCGAATAAGAAGAATTGACACTGACCATAAAATTGCAGCCGCAAAAGCAATAGCAGGTCTTGTCGATGAGCCAACAGCGGATAAAATCATTCCAAGCATCTTTGACAAGCGACTTGTACCGGCAATATCAGCACTCTTTAAAGAACTTTAGCGTCAGGCGGCAAGACGAAAACTCCTTGCCGAATAACCTTAACTCCAGCATCTTGAATTTGAATAATGGTAGATGGGTTATCCGACTTTTTGCCACCATCCACATAGTAGGCAACCTTATCCTGAAAATAGTCTTTGGCCATTTGTATGGTAGTTGCTGGCGGGTCTCCGGGATCATTAGCACTTGAAGTAAGAAGGGGGCCAGTTTTTTCAAGAAGCGTACGCAAAGCATCGTCTGCAACCACGCGAAAAGCAATGCTGCCAAGCCCTTGTGAAAGATAATGTAAATCTGGGCCAACTGGCAATATGATACTTATCGGATTTGGCCAAAAGATAGAAGCCCCATCGATACACTTATTGTCTACCCCGAGCTTTATGAGTTGTTCAGCGTTCGCGGCAATTACGGTACCAGGTTTATTCTCTCTACGTTTAAGTTTATACAGCCCCGCCACCGCATGATGATTTCGGGCACTAGCCACGAGCCCATAAACGGTATCAGTCGGTAAAACACCAACTGCACCTTTTGCTATTTCTTTAATAAGATTACCGCCATTAATTTTTAAGAATAATAAAGCCATCACTATATATTCTATATTAATTAAACGTGTGCGTTACCGACACTGATCCCATTGCTCTTTTAGCTTCTAAGGCCTGCCTGTTTTGCTTGTTACGACTATTTTCACCTATAACTGTAGCAAAGGTTTGTAGTGATTCTATATTTGGTATTTCTAAACCAAGCGCGGTTGCTACCCAAACATTTTTATTATTTTTCGAAGCAACAACCATAAAAAATAGTCCTCCAATAGGTGCTTCGAATATTTTTTTTCGCTCACACAAAAGTAGCCCTGCATCTGATTGCATAACCTGTACAATCTCGCCTTGCATCAATTGTTTATCTTGACGAAAAACTTCAATAACGTCGCGTCTGTCTCGGCTTACCTGTAGGCGCGTTTTACCATCTTGATCTGAGGCATGAATCTGAATTACATCGTTAAGTAGTGGTGCGCCAATATCTACAGTACCTTGCTTAACTCTATCCAGTGCATTTGATAAAAAGGGAACAGATTCATTTTGCATCAGATAATAATAGTACAAATTAGAAATATGGCAAGGTTAAGCATTTCAACTAATACCAATAATGGACAACCGGTGGCAACTATTAATTCTGCAAAAAACTAGGTCTATTGATAGGTCTATGTATTGGATTTACAGGATTAATCTTCTGGATACTATTTAAACCTAAACGGTATACAAACGAATAGTCAGTTAACGATCTGTGCGGGTACTATTTAGCAGCAAGCGTGCCTGCAAAGATTTGCCAAGCGAGAAGAGATTTAGCTACAAAACTTAGTATAATGTATGCCTTTTCACCACGAAGGTAGTTAGCCCATTTACCTTTTGCTCGATACTGTAAGTACTGAACAATTGCAAAACAGTTAAATAGTAGGAAGAGGGAAATAACTATTCCGTAAACGAATCCTGGTGCTCGAGCACTCGAGGTGTTCATCGGAGTGATTAGCTGAACAGTGAATATGATCCAGGGAATGATTCCTGCGATGCAACCAAATATAAAGGGTAACCACTGCTTATCGCCTGGCTTAGCATATTTCTCTTGTAGCCAGCCAAAAAGGATCATTGAAACGTTTACGCCACATACTGCAAGTAGAGCTGCGTAATCACTTATGCCGTTAAGCTGAGCAATAGCGAATATCATGATCGTAGAACTTAAAGAATATTCAACCCATCTGAAATAATTTCGTTTACTTTTTAATCCTTCAATGTATCTTGGAAAAACATTTTTTGATGCTATTAAAAAATGAAAGAAGGCCGATAATGCCAAGAACAGCCCAATCGTATATGCCATTCTAACGGAAAATAAAGTTATTGGCCCAGTTGATAAGTTTGATCCCGGAGGGCCTGTCATGTAGGTGGCTACTACAGGGAGTGAAAAATTATTTGCAAGTAATACCACTCCAATTAATGAAAGGAGGTGCAAGCTTCCCGCTCGAATGTTCCATTTTCTTAGTTTTTTGTATTCTAGTGTATTTTCTTTATTCATAAGCACATTGTACCAAAAAAACTAAAACGCAGGAAGCATATAAAAGAAGGCCTTCACCGTGAGTATTTTATGAGGCAGGAAGTTGTGAGTAAAACTTATTTTTTAAAGTCTACTGCTACGGGTGCTTGAATAGACGCTTTTTCAGAATCAGTTACATCAAAGTATTCCCGATCTTTATTGAAACCAAGCATTCCTGCGAAAATACTCGTTGGGAATACTTTTCTTTTGGTATTAAAATCCCTGACAACCCCATTATAGAATCTTCTTGAAGCTTGTATTTTATCCTCAGTATCCACAAGATCAGACTGTAATTGCTTGAAATTATCACTTGCCTTAAGCTCTGGATAGTTTTCTGCGACCGCAAATAGGCTTTTCATCGTTGCTTGAAAAGCGTTATCAGCTTTTGCTATCGCCTCAGGGCCTTTGGCAGACATTACTTGTGATCGTGTTGCCGCAACATCTTCAAAAACTGACTTCTCATGCGTAGCGTATCCTTTAACCGTACTCACAAGGTTAGGGATTAAATCAGACCTTCTTTTAAGTTGAACAGTTATATCGCTCCATGCTTCGTCAGCCATTACGTTAGTTTTGACTAAGCCGTTGTAGATGACGGCGGCAACAATAACAAGCAATACTAGAACTGCTACTATTAAAATTAAATACATATTTTACCCTTCATTTATTTATACTTAAATTATACATCAATCCATAAACTGAGAGAATAGACGTAAGCAGGTTAGCTACCATAGCGTAGCTTTTACCAGCCAC
>Ga0208864_1000006_pt1 | contig 65293 bp, 55 predicted proteins | sample CryBogmetaGMA05M_FD_184542 | JGI IMG/M metagenome (GOLD analysis project Ga0208864, IMG submission 184542) | Freshwater microbial communities from Crystal Bog, Wisconsin, USA - MA0.5M (SPAdes) | ecosystem: Environmental > Aquatic > Freshwater > Lake | place: Crystal Bog, Wisconsin, USA...
ACATATCCATCTGCCCTGTCGTCCAGCACCACCTTCTATAAATATGAACCCTTCAGCTTTACGTTCACAGGTGGCTCAAATTTCGCGGTATCTGGTACACTTGCCGGATATTGCACTGTGTCGACGTCCAATGCAGTGTTCTCAGCGGCAGTGACGGGAACTGGTACGATAGCAGGAACGGCGTTAACCTTGACGTCCGGTGGACCTTTCGTTGCTGGCTCGTTCATCACAGGTGTTGCATCTGGAACCTACATCGTTTCCGTTACAAATTCATCGAATTATGTTGTGTCTCCTTCACAGACAGTCTCATCGCCCACGTCTATTACGCAAAACAATGGGTTTCAAACGGTTGGATCTGTGTCCGGCGAAACATTAACCGTAACCTCCACAGGTGGAACGTTGACGTATCGAATCTACATTAACAACGGACGGTTTATTGTGACCCCGACTCTAACGTCCATTGTGTTGTATCAGAATGAACCTATTTCAAACACACTTCGCATATTGGGACTAAACGCGTCGAATATCACATTTACTGCGCAGACATTGATGTGTAACGCATACACGACGCCTACATTGCCGTCGTCGTTATTAACGTTCACGCCTTCGAACGACAGACTAAACTTTATATTGGCTGGAAGCTCTACCAATGTATCTGCGAGCAGTAACTATTACATCATCGGTTCAAACTCAACGAACGGATATGTTGTGACGACAACCTTTTCGATTCAGGTATCGAATGAGCGTATGTATATGCTGAGTTCGAACACAAATGTATCGCTTACAATCGGCACTGCACTCGCTCCTCCTTATCCCACATTCGAAGTGATTACTCCACTCACTACTCCAGTAGGCACACAAGTATCATTTGGTTCATTCAATTTACCACCGGGGTTGTCGCTGCTTTCTGTCGCTTCAAACAAGGTATCCATTGTAGGAATACCCGTGTACACATCGAACACCACATTCTTAAGCACGGTTACCGCGGCGACATATGGGCTCGCGATGCTTACAGCTTCATCGACTATTTCGTTTGGATACAACTCATCGGTTATCTTCACGTCACCGAGTACTGCAACGTTTTACTCGAATGTCCCAAACTCCATTACAAACACTGCAGTTCTGTTTCCGATATCGAATACGATTACGTATACTTCAACGGCTTTGTCGGGATTTACGCTGGGAGCCACCACTGGGATACTTTCGGGTACAGCGACGAGTAACGTTACGATTCCCATTACAGCCACAAGTGGACTCATCTCCAACGTGCAGTCTGTGAATATAAGCGTATTGCCTGTTTCTGTATCCTATACAATCTCGCCTAGTTCAACGATTACTAACATCGTTGGACAGACCATTACGCCTGTAACGATTACGTTCAGCTCACCCGCGTATTCCGGAATTTGTGTCCAAGGAACCCCGGTGTATTCGGGACTACCACTTGGACTTACTGCGCAATTTTCCGGTTCAACGGTTACGCTCACCGGAATCGCCTACGTTGTTGCAACTAATCAACCAATCACAGTAACTATCACCACACCCGATGGTACACTGAAAACAGCAACACTGTACTATACGTTCACAAGCGATACGTTCACAACTACAATCTACCCAACTTCACTTTCATTCCAACAGAATGCACTTATCACGCCGATTCAGTTTTCAGTGGTTACAGCAAGTCAAGTGCCCATTACGTATTTTTATGGTTCTGGAGTCCCGTCTGGGTTGTACGTAACTCCAGGTGGAACTCTTCAGGGAACCCCGACAACCCCCACTGCTCTCACAGCTCTGACCGGAGTGTATGCGACAAATGGATACTCGAGTAATCAAGTCACATCTGGACTATCCTATAGCGTTAAATCGGATACTGCGCATATTCTATCGAGCCCGTTTGCTACAGCGTTGACCGTTTCTTCACCGGTGGCCACGATCGCGACAACCACGCAAACCACAAGCGGTCTATCACTGAGCAATGAATACTTCAACCCTGCCGTCGGATTCAAGCAACCGAATACAATGACGTTTTTAACGTACCCTTATGGTCTTATCGTAAGTCCGCTCAGTATAACAGGAACCCTTGGAACTTGTACGTATCCAGACGACATCGTCCTTCCTGCGTATACCACGATATATGGAACGTTTAACCCGAATGCGATTCCGGTTGTGCTTGCGCTGTCGAATTCAAACCCTCAAGTCATTAACCGTTTCATAATTGGACAGAGGCCATATGGATTCAATGTGTATTGTGATTTTGGAACCTCGACCTTTTCGAATATCGCTAGTTATGGAATTCTGGGTCAAGAAAAAACAAACCCACATTCATTCGTAATCACATCAAACGCCACGTCAACCTTATCAAATTGGTCTGGAAATATCGTGATTGCGAACGGTGATTCACAATTGATCGTAGGTAGCACAGGTACACCATTCACTTTCAACGTAACGGATGATTTTGGCGGAGGCGGCGCACGATACTGCATCTATGATGCATCAAACTTACAACGATGGATCACGTTGTCGATGAATACTGGGTATATATGGACGTCTCCGACACCTGACTTGAGAAATGCAAATTGGAATCAGTTTGTCGTTGGAGGAACTATACCGGCAGTTTTGGCGGGAGTTGGATCTGGAATCGTTATGCGAATGTATGGAACAACTCTCCTATTAGGAGGCGCAACACCAAATACATTGGTTCAGACGACGATTACCCCGAGTACGGTTGGGCCACTCACGTTTTCAAACGTAACTAGCAACATCATTTCATCTGTCTATGATATCGCTACGGGACCAGTCGTTGTCGCAGCCGGGCGGGTCAATCCTGCGTCTTTGTATCCGACCACTAGTATACAATATTCATACGATGGAACTACGTGGTTACCGACGATAGGTTCATTCAATACACTTACGACGAATGTTGTGTATGGTAATTCGAAGTTGACGTATCCATGGCTTGCATTAGGGTCGAATGGAGCAACACCTGGGGTTGCATATTCTTCAGATGGTATTACTTGGACCCAGAGCCAGTATTTATTCGCAATTGGAACAACCCTTGGTCCACTGCAGTTTGACGGAACCTACTGGTGTTTCTTCGGTACGTCGAATTCAACCTTTACGCTCTATCAACACGATGCATTAGGCACGACAATGGATACCTGGACATCTACGACCCCATCGTTCAGTGATTCGGGCATCACTGCACTGTATACATTTCCTACACCAATCTATACGATCGTTGGAACCCCTAACCCCGTTGTATACGCAGGAGCTACTCCTACCGGGCCCGTGATTACACCAGCTTCGCAGACAGTATTGATTTATCAATATGTTCCCATCTCATCGGTTACATTTAGTTCATCTGATTTGACGGCAGTCTATTTCTTAGGATCCGCACTTCCTCCGGGTATGACGTTCGATGCCGCAACTGCGACGATTTCTGGCTTATCCGTGCAACTTGGTACATTTGTTGTAGCTATCTATGCACAGTCATCGAGTGGTGTTAGTGTAGTCACAGTGACGTTCATTGTTTCTCGCGCAACCATACTTGCTAAAACACCAAACGCTGCGAGTTACACATCGTTTGTTCGCGAAAAGGTGACTGCGGATTCTGCTACATCTGCGATCAACAATCATACGACGCCATTTGAAGTCGGACCATTTGCTCTTCCTCGCCCGCCAGCGATTATCACCGCTCCTGAAATCTGTTGCGACACAACAGTGAAAAATAATTAAGTTTTTATGTGGCGATAATCTACTCAAACTCCGGCATCAACATGCCCTTGAATTCATTCATGCCGAGCATGCCCACGAACACGTGGACACCCCCGCGCAGTTCGTAGACGCGATGAGTCTTGACGCCAACGTCATAATCTCTGAGGTGGAAGTTGACTTCCACGAGGTCTTCGTCGTCATCGTCTTGTTTCGGTAGGAACTTCTCCATGTGCTCGCTGAGTGACACGGCCTTGAAGTCCTCGGGGCTGAGGCTGTTGATATAGGCGAGGAACGCCTTGTTGTCGCCGCCTTGTTGCTCCAATCGCTGGAGCTGTTGGCGGTTGAGTTTCTCGAGATTAGGCGCCGCGACGGGCTTGTGCGGAGTGACGGGCCGCCATAGATATGCGATGGTGCGGTCGGAGAGGTCTGAAGAGAGGTTGAGCTTGGAGAAGGCGTTGGCGAGAGCGAAGTTGATAGTGGACTGCATTTTGGCTGGGGGCTCTTGGGATATCCGTGGACCTTCAAAATCCGTTTTCGGAAAACGAATCCTCTGTCCCTCAAGGTAAGAGGTAGCACCTGTACAAGATGCCTCGCAATATGACTGGAGGCTCCGGCCACCGCTCTCAACGCAACTCCGAATCCAACAAGACCAAGCAGAACAACAAGATCGGCGACAAGATGCTAGACGACCTCATGGACGAGGCTGATCTAGATGGTGCCCACATCGGGCGAGTCATGCGTCGCCTAGGCGATGGGCGCATGGAGATCTTCTACACCGAGAAGGAAACAATCGAGGGCAAGGAGCGCCCAGTGGACAAGCTCATTCAAGCACCGATTCGCGGCGGCATGCGCGGTCGTGGAAAGAAGGACGTCTGGGTGGACGTTGGAAGCCTCGTACTCTTCGAAGAGACTGGGCTTGGCGGTATGGCCACTCATCGGATTCTGTCCGTTTTCACACCCGCCCAGATTGCTCGCTACAAGAGCATCGTGACGGACGCCGATCCGCGACTCTTCCTCAAGGGAACGGCTACGGCGGACACGTCTGACGGTATCGAGTTTGATACCACCGAAGCCGACGATGAAGTCGACGTTGACCAGATCTAAGTGAACGATCCGTCAACCTCAAAAATTTTTACATGCGCGAAACCTCTGAGCAAAGCATTTCGGATAAAAGAGTAATGGCTCTCTCAACCTACATCCCCGGAAAAGGAGTGATTACCTGCGCTCCAAACATTGCACAAGGGCCACAGGGGCCAGCCGGATTTCAAGGTGCAACCGGCCCAACTGGCTGGACCGGGTTCACTGGTCTTCGGGGTCTACCCGGCACTGCGGCAAATACTGGAACTACCGGAACTACCGGTCCAACCGGCCCTACAGGTCCGGGTATAACAGGTACGACGGGTCCAACCGGAATCTCGGGACCGACCGGACGAACAGGTCCAACCGGCCCGGCAGGTGCGCCGGGGACTGCGGCCAATACAGGATGTACAGGTCCAACCGGTCCATCTGGATTTACAGGTTCCACCGGTCCAACGGGTCCAACTGGATCAACCGGTCCAACTGGATCAACCGGTCCAACTGGATGTACGGGCAGAACAGGTCCAACAGGCCCGACTGGAGTAACAGGTGTAACTGGACCTTTTTCTACTGGGTTTACAGGTACAATCGGTGCTACAGGTCCGACTGGAACAACGGGTCCGACGGGTCCCTTCGGACCACCGGGTGTAGTAGGAGATCGCGGTCCGACTGGATGCACGGGTCCGAACACCGGACCTACGGGTCCAACGGGTTTACGGGCGACTGGATTCACAGGTTGCACAGGTCCAACGGGTCCAACGGGAGTGATTGGAGATCAGGGTTGGAGTGGAAATACCGGATATACTGGATATACCGGGAACACTGGCCTGACGGGTCCGACGGGTATAACCGGGTTTACCGGTAACACCGGTACAACTGGATTTATCGGTAATACTGGACCAACCGGATTTACTGGTAACACGGGTCCGACTGGTATTACAGGACCAACAGGCGGCACGGGTCCAACGGGTACAACTGGACCTACGGGTCAAACAGGTGTAGTGGGTCCAACGGGACCTACAGGTCAGACAGGCACAACGGGTCCGACTGGTTTTACTGGATACCAAGGATGGGCGGGATGGACTGGACCAATGGGCACTACAGGTCCGACGGGACCAACTGGATATCAGGGGGTGCAGGGACCTCAAGGACCGTCTGGGCGAACTGGTTGGACAGGATGGACAGGTCCGACGGGTCCTAGTAAGCCCATCTTACCTGTAGGATCACCAGTTACAGTTGGTTCAGTAGGTGTTGGTCCCAGTTATACCTTCCCATCCGGCCTAACCACCATATCGGTGTCGACAAGCATCCCCACTACAAGTTACATGATTACCCAAGGTTGGGCATTTTCGGCTGCTACCTCGGGTTCGATTGGAACGTTGAATCTTGTAAGTTTGAGCTGGTCGAACATCAGCAGTACATGGTATTTGAATGCAGTTGTTTTCAATTCAGTTGTATCACAAGTCAATGCGACGTTCACGGTCTATTATTACTATCAGTAAGTAACAACAGGGAAATGTCCTATAGTTCTCCGCCTATCGGGGTTGCGCCGTATATAATTCCATTACGCTCAAATGTCCAACAGGTCCCAGGCCCCCGCGGCACATCTGGTTCAATTGGATCACAAAGTTCGTTCACTGGCCCTACGGGTCCTACGGGACCAACCGGATTATATGCAACGTATGGTGCGACTGGAGCTACAGGCTTGACGAGTACTACGGGTCCAACGGGAATCACGGGTCCAACCGGACCGACTGGATACAATGGTCCATCGTCCACAGGCCACACCGGAACAACGGGGCCATCTGGCGTATTTACGAACACAGGTGCAACTGGTTATACTGGACCAGTGAATACCTGGACTGGACCAACTGGAAGTACGACTGGACCAACTGGATCCTATTCGACTGGGCCAACTGGGCCAACTGGGCAAACTGGTATCACAGGAGCATCGGGCAGCATCGGCAGCACAGGTCCATTGGGACCATCGGGTCCAACGGGACCCACTGGACCGACCGGTCTACAGGGTCAACTGGGTCCCGTAGGTACCCGAGGTGGGCAAGGTATACCTGGACTTGCCGGAGTCAATACTGGACCAACGGGTCCTACTGCGATACGGGGGCCAATTGGTCCGTTTGATTCCAGTTGGGCGAATACCGGTGCTACGGGTCCGACGGGTGCAACTGCAAGTGCCGGTCCTGGGTTGGTTGGAGATACTGGCCCGACTGGAAACACTGGATTGACGGGGCCAATCGGTACCACAGGACCTACTGGAACTACCGGATTGACCGGTCCAATTGGAATCACCGGAAATACAGGTAATACAGGCAATAGTGGAACTACGGGCCGAACGGGTACAACGGGACCCACTGGACCCACGGGACCTGGAAAAATAGGATTCACACCGAAGACCGTCGCTGATTTTTCAATCGCGTCATTTTCTTCGCAAAACGGAGTTCTGATTTCAGGTGCGAACCCTACGACCTGGACTTCGGGGGATATCTCTTTACCAAAGCAGTCGAGAGTTGCATGGAACGGCTCGTATTGGATTTCGGTATATGGTACAATCACTCGCTCATATGACGGTAACATATGGACGGAAGTGTATTCTTCGGAGGTAGGTGGACTCAACGGCCAGATTCTGTCTACAATTGCATGGGGGCAAAATCAATGGGTTGCGGTAGGGAGTGTGCTCTACACATCGCCAGATGGTTCTACGTGGACAAACCGAACATTTAGCTCCAGTTTTTCACATATCGCATTCAACGGATCATCCTGGGTTGGGACAGGTATTGGGTCAGGTTCTGGTATCATCGCGACAAGTCCAGATGGAATCACATGGACATCCCAGGTCACATTCCCCGGAAACCGAGTCGTATGGAACGGAACCATGTGGGTTGTTGTTGGTAATACTGGGTTGTATTGGAGTCAAAATGGAACCACGTGGACGTTTGTGAGCTGGTTATATAGCAGTACACCTCAATCGATTGCATGGAACGGTAAGGTATTCGTGATCGCCTGTGCGGGAACCCCGAGTTTAGTCTGTCTTCCCGTTGGGTTAGCCACTACAGTACCTGGAACAGGCATTCCTACAAACACTACGATTCAAACAGGTATCACGTGGACTGGATCGTACTTTATCGCGATAGGCGGCAACGATACAAACGTATACCTGAGTCAAGATGGTCTTACATGGACAACGCAGACTACATCAGCTCCAGCCTCATTGTATTCAATCGCAGCACGAACCGTCTTGCCGTTTATCTTCGGACCATATGGTCCCACGGGTCCCACGGGGTGGACAGGGTATACTGGCGCAAGCGGGCCAACGAGTATATTCGGTCCAAGTGGACCAACTGGTAGTACTGGACCAACCGGATCTACAGGGTGGTATGGGCCCATCGGACCATCCGGATTTACCGGGGTAACGGGAACAACGGGATGGCAGCCGGCAGGTCCCAGTGGTTGCACCGGAATCAATGGTATATCATTCAATTTATATCAGGTTTCGGGATCAGTACCCGCTCTTCCGGCGACAAGCGGACTTTCGAGTCTACAAAGCTATGATACAGGTATTCCAGTCACAAATCGCGTCGGACTGAATGAATTCTCTGGAGTTACATTGGCTGGCGTCCCATGCGTTCTGACCGCGCAGTATTTCACGAGTAATGTGGGCACAAACACCTGGGCATATAACTATCAATTTTATCCACTGAGCAATACAGTTGCGAGTGGTGATAAGTTCAACAGCGCCGCAAAGTTTAACGTTTATAACTAATGGACGAGTGGGTTGCAGTTGTGCGCGACCTGAAGGATTCTGCATCCGATGCATACGAAGTTGAGGTCATTTGTCGCGATATCCTGCGCTACGTGCGGACGAAGCGCATTCGTGATGTCGGCAAGTTCATGCAGCATCTTGGACCCGAATACGAAGCGTTCATCGAATCCCTTCACCACGACCCCAAGACAATCGAACACATTGTTCAGGACGATGCGTTCTGGTCCGCTACGCTCGCTTTCCTGCCTAAAACGAATACTTTACACAGAACAGTATAAGAGGTAAAATGGGAGACACAATCACCGGAGTTCAATTCGGCATCGCAAACCCCGACGACATCCTCAAGCGGAGTGTCGTGGAGGTTACTACCGACAAAACCTATCAATCTGGTCAGCCCGTCACGAATGGCGTCTTTGATTCGCGATTCGGCGTCATCGAGAACGGCAAGGTCTGCCCTACCTGCAAACACACCAACCAGTTCTGCCCCGGCCACTTCGGTCACATCACACTCGCGCGCCCCGTCTACCTCTACCAGTTCTTCGACTGGATTGAGAAGCTATCAAACATCATATGTCTGAACTGCTCGAACGTGATTCTCGAAGAGGCGGTGTCGCAAATCGAGAAGCTGACCTCGAAGGGGCTTGAGCGATTCAAGGATGTCCGTGAGATTGTCGCCAAGGTTCGCACGCAAGGAGCCGAGAAGCCTACTGCCTGTAGCACCTGCTCTACGCCCTTCTTCAAGAAGATTGCTCGTGTCGCTGGTAAGGCTGCGACTCTCGAGGGGTTCCCGATTGGTGACCCTGACGAGCCTCCGCCGCCGGTTCCGATTCAGGTCGAGATGATCCTGCGCGCCTTCCAGCGTATGACCGACCAGACCTGCGATATGCTCGGCTTCAATCACAAGTTCTCTCGCCCCGAGTGGATGATTTGCACGGTTCTCGCTGTGCCTCCTCTCACGGTTCGCCCGTCGGTCGTGATGGATGATAACCAGCGCATGGAGGATGACCTGACGCACAAGCTCATCGATGTTCTTCGCAACAACCAGCGCCTGCGGGACAAGCTCGACAAGGGCGAGTCAGCAGAGATGATTGATAAGTATACCGCAATGGTCCAGTATGATGTGGCCACCTACGTGGACAACGACATCAAGGGACTGGCTCCGGCTGCGCAGAGGTCTGGCCGTCCTCTTCGCACCCTCAAGTCCCGCTTCGGAGCCAAGACTGGACGTGTCCGCGGTAACCTGATGGGAAAGCGCGTTGACTTCTCAGCCCGTTCGGTTATCACGCCGGATGCGAACATCGAACTCGACGAATTGGGTGTGCCTGAGGAGATTGCCGTGAACCTGACCTTCCCCGAGATTGTGAATGCATTCAATCGCGACCGTCTGATTAGCTACGTTCGCAACGGACCTGATACGCACCCCGGAGCGAAGTCCGTGTTCCTCAAGCAGGACAACCGCGTGGTCAACTTGCGATTCGTCAGCCCGGACACCATCGACCTGCGCGAGGGCGACATTGTCCACCGCCATCTGATTGACGGTGATGCGGTACTCTTCAACCGTCAGCCTTCTCTTCACAAGGCTTCGATGATGGCTCACCGCGTTCGCGTTCTGCCCTATTCGACCTTCCGCCTGAACGTTTCAGCCACCCGTCCCTACAATGCAGACTTTGACGGTGACGAGATGAACATGCACGTGCCGCAGAGCATCGCCTCGGCCACGGAGCTGCGTTACCTGGCGTCCCTGCTGCGTAACATCATCAGCCCCCGCACGAACAGCCCGATCATTCAGCTGTTCCAAGACACGATGACCGGTATCTTCCGTATCAGCCAGCCTGGTGTTGAGGTGCCGGAGGTCATCGCAATGAACATGCTCGCTCGTATCAAGCGAGTGGTGTCTCGCAAGGGTCGCAACTGGACTGGAGCTGAGCTTATCTCGACTGCCTTCCCGATGCTCTCGCTCAAGGGAGGTGTTACCATTGAGAACGGACAGCTGACCTCGGGTATCCTGAAGAAGTCGGCCTGCAGCAACCTGATTCACGTGGTCTACAACGACTTCAGCCCTGACCGCTGCGGACAGCTGATCAACGACATTCAGTCCGTGGTCACCCAGTTCAACCTGTTCACCGGCTTCTCTGTCGGAACTGCAGACCTGATTGCGAACATTGAAACCCAACGCTTCGTGAACGACAAGCTCTCGGAGGGACGCACTGCAGTGTCCAAGATTCTGTCTGATGTACACGGTGGTATGTTTGCGAACATCTCAGGTATGTCCGATGGTGAGGAGCTGGAGGACCGCATCTCCTCTGCACTGAAGGCCGTTGCGGCCAATATCAACGACGAGGTGATCAAGAGCCTGCCCAAAGACAATGCGATTGTTCAGATGGTTGATTCTGGATCAAAGGGAGGTCCGCAGAACATCACGCAGATGGTGGCTCTGCTTGGTCAACAGCTGATTGAGGGCAAGCGTGTTCAGTATACGCTTCAGGATCGCACTCTGCCTCACTTCGCCCGCTACGATGACGGCGTGGAGTCACGTGGCTTTGTCCAGAACTCCTTCATGAATGGCCTGCTTCCCGCAGAGTTCTTCTTCCACGCCCAGGCTGGACGTGAGGGTCTGATTGATACGGCTGTTAAGACATCCGATACCGGCTACATTCAGCGCCGACTGATGAAGACGATGGAGGACCAACATGTCGAGCATGACGGCACGGTTCGTAATGTGACTGGAAGTATCATTCAGTTTGCCTACGGTGAGGACGGCATTGACTCCATCTCTGTCGAGGGTCAGACTTGCGACCTCGGCACAATGACGCTCGAGGACGTCTACCGCAACTACGGTATGAGCCCCGCGGATGTGAACCCGTTCCTGAAGACGGAGGTCGCAGAGGCACCGGACATGATTGATGAGATTCTCGCAGACCGCGACATGTTGGTGCGCAACGTGTTCCGCTACAAGAAGAACGACCAGGTGCTTGCGCCGGTCAACATCAAGCGCATGGTCACGGCGTATGCGAATGGCTATGCGACCAAGACGGACTTGACGCCTCAGCAGGTTGTGGCGAGCATCGGTGCCTTCGTAGCCAAGTTCCCTCACAACAAGGTGTTCCACGCACTGCTGCGCTACCACCTCGCACCTAAGAAGGCAATCCTAGTTCACCGTCTGACGGAGGCTCTGTTCAATGAGCTGATGGCGGACATTGAGTATCGCTACATGAAGGCACAGGTCCATGCAGGTGAGATGGTGGGTGCGCTCTCTGCGCAGTCCATCGGTGAGCCTACGACGCAGCTCACATTGAACACCTTCCACTCTGCAGGCACGGCCAAGGCCAACGCCACCTCAGGAGTGCCGCGTATCGAGGAGCTGCTGTCTGCCTCTCCGAATCCGAAGCGTCCAGGCAACACCGCGTACTTCGCTGGCGACGTATCGGGCAACGATGCGATTGCGATGATGAAGCGTGTTCAGCGCACGACCCTGCGTCACATCACCAAGTCTGTGCGTGTCTACTACGACCCATATCCTCTACAGGACTCTGTTGTCGAGGAGGACCGCGATATCCTCGAGAAGAACCGTGAGTTCAGCCTCGAGAACGAAACAGAGTGCGCATCTCCTTGGATCATGCGCCTGGAGCTGAACGATGTCGAGATGTACGCACGTAACGTCTGGGACCTCACGGAGATCAAGTCAAAGTTGGAGAACAACGGCCTCAAGATCATGAAGTGTATGTCGACAGACCCGTCTGCGAAGAAGTTGATCATGCGAATCATGTTCGATCCTTCAATCGTCAAGACGCCCACCTACCTTCGCTTCCTCGAGGACAAGGTGCTCGATACGGTTCTCAGGGGCGTCGATGGCGTGGGTCGCGTGTTCTTGCGCAAGGTCAAGAGCGAGCAGGTGTTTGACGATACGGTGGGTGGCTACACGACCAAGGACCAGTATGTTCTGGATACGGAGGGCACGAACCTTCATGATCTGCTGGTGTTCCCGGGTCTGGACGGGACACGCACGTTCTCGAACGACATTCACGAGGTGAACGATGTCTTCGGTATTGAGGCGGCCCGCACGTGCTTGCTCGATGAGTTCAATGAGGTATTCTCTACAGAGAAGGTGAACTACCACCACTTGAGCGTTCTGATCGACACCATGACCTATTCAGGACGCATCGTGCCGGTGAATCGCTTCGGAATGAAGAAGAATGAAACGGGTGTCCTTGCGAAGAGCTCTTTCGAGGAAACGTCGAAGACCATGTTCGATGCCGCAGTGGTGGCCGAGTATGATACGATGCGCGGTGTATCTGCGAACATCATGTTTGGTCAGAAGCCACCGTGCGGAACAGGCTTCGTCGATATCCTGGTGGACGAAACGCGCCTACCCGAGGGCGCAGATGAGATTGTCGAGCCCGATACACTCGAGCAGGCGAACAAGGCGATTGCCTCAGTTCAGGACTCAGAGTGCAGGATTGAGGACATCATCATGGCGTGGTAAGCCCTCGAGCATAATCTTAAAGAATCCGAATGAAGCACAGAAAAACACCCACCATATGATCGCAAGTGTTGCTGAGCGCGCATCAAATCTCAAGTCAGTGAAACTAGTCATTACCTTTTTGCTTCGTTTCCGTGAAAGTTATCGGGGGAATGTGTAATGGCGACCCCAAACAGGGTTCTGAACGGCGAAGACCCTAGCAATCAGTTCGTAACACATGCTCGAACTGAACCCGAGCACGCCGACTTTGCCCGAAAGCGCAATGCACTTGATTCATGGCACGATAACCCGGCCTCAATGAACCATGCGATCATCCGCAAACTCTACTCTGGGGGCATTGATGGGTCCGGGCAGCGCCCTGTGCCCTTCAAGACCGAAGGTGAGTTCGTTACCTTTGTGATGGCGAATCAAGGTGTTCCGGCGAGTTACTTTTTGCGTTGGGCTGATCGACTTGCCGAGTCATATGCGTTCAACCTGACTCCGAAGATGGAGTGCCTAGTCAATGATGCGCCTTTTGAGCCGTTCGCAGGAGTGCCGAATTACGAACTCACGTTCCCATATGATCAAGGACCCGGACTTCTTAACTATATGAGGGGTGCGGTTAACTGCTTATTCATCTCGGATGCGATCGACACTGCACCGAAGAAGACAGGTAAGCAATACAAGCCGTATTATTTCCCGATCGACCTTGTGATTATGAGCGGTAAAGATGTAGGGTTTGATGAGAGTGTGATCAAACAAGTTGCGTTTGCTGACTTTACGGCTTCACCTATAGGTGAGTCGAGGCAAGTTGAATGTAAAGCATTGATTCTTGCGGATCCAGGAGGGTCTGGCCAGTTCCGCTGGTATGACTTGAATAACACTGATACTAGAGAACGCCCGACTGATCTCGCAGCGGCGCGCGCAAGTGCGATTCCCAAGAGGTCGAACTATCCGTCCGGATTCTTCGCTGGAAATGATGCGGGTGCGAGAGTATTAGATACTGCTGACTTGAAACCGGTGATTGCGTTGTGTACGGTTGCGGCCAAGGTATTGAGTGATATCAGCGTTGCGATCTCCGCATCTCCGCAGGTGCAAAAGTTATATCCTCTTCCTGGCGCAGCAGGATGGCTTCCTCTCTACGATGGTCAAGATACGATCGTCGCTCCTTCAAAATACATTCACAATACAGGTGACCGCACATCCAGCATTGAAGGTAGTCGATTGGGAGCAGATACATGCTATGTATCTCCGATGAGCAAGGGCATTGCGGTAGGTCGGTTCATACCTGGTGAAGAAGTTCAAGGAGGAGAGGCAACAGTCGCAGCATTCCTTGGGAGGTTAGACACCATAAAGACGGAGATCAATGATAGGTTTGTTGCATTCATAGCTGATCTCACACCTGACTCTGAAAAGTATAGGGTCGATGGTGTGGCTATGATCAATAATGAGAGTAGGACGGCTGCACTGGCGACCTACCTTGACGGGAAGAAGACACAAATTGAGGCATGGAAGGCAGATGTGAACGACTTTCTCGATAAGAAGATTGCGGAAATCAAAGCGGCAGCCGCAACGGGAGAGATAGACGCCAGAATCGCAACAGCCAAGGAAGGATTTCAAGGTCTTGAAAAGCGCAAGTTAAGCTTGATGCCGCAAAGTCCGACGATTTCCGCTACACTCAAGAATGGTGAGCGAAAGAGCCTACCCGGTTCGTTCTTTGTATGCGCAACACAGGATGGAAGGAAACAACAAATCGCATTCAAGACCGATATCGACGGGTTGGTTCGTGCGGTTCGCGGAGGCCGCAGGCGAACTGTGCGCCGACGACGAAGCCTGCGTCGCATGCGTGGTGGTAACCCCATTTGCATCGCGTTCGAAACCTTTACAGAGGCGATCCGTGATGCGGCAATTGATGCATCCATGGGGAAGTTGGTTGCCGATGAAACAAGTCTTCTGGACGCATTTAAGGTGGCCTTTCCTGGAAATCCGAATACAGCACTGGAGGCCATTAAGGGGTGTCGTGAATATGACGAAGACTTGTGGTGGTCAGTATTCAATGAAGTAGAATACGAAGAGATCAATGCACGATTCGACACTGATGCAGTATCCAACGCGATAGTTGCCGCGTTGGTCGATCCTCCGGCTCCAACAGCTGCTCCACCTGCTCCCGAGCCTGTGCCCCCGCCCGCTGCAGAGAGTGGCTACGGAACGGATTCGACGATTGTTGGACCCAGCCATGTACGTATAGGTCCAAAGGCTATCGCTGTTCGCAATCTTGCTGCCTCCAAGATAGCAAGTCAGGCGGAAAGGATGGGAACAATACGTGAAAAGCAGAGGACCGCTGCGACAAATACGCTACGGGGTCTGGCTGGTGCTCCCATGAAGGATATAGTTGCCGGACGTCGCACCTTCCGTCGTCGTCTGCCCAAACTCCTCTAATCATATCATAATGGTCAATCTTACTCACCCGGAGTTGGCGGAGATTCGAAATGAGAATCTACCTGCTGCTTCGCTTGATGCTCTGAAGGAGCTGCGCACTCGACTCTGTAACAATGCGGGGTCTGAGTATGAGCTTCAGAGTCATCAGAAGTTCCTGCGTCGTGTTCTGTCGCCCGACAGTTCGACACGCAATCTCCTGATGGTTCACGGCACGGGTGTAGGTAAGTCCTGCACAGCAATCCAGATCGCGGAAGAATACATTCTGCGCCCTGAGTTTCAAGAAAAGAAGGTCCTTGTCGTTGCGGGACCTGCAGTTCAGTCCAATTTCAAGACGGAGATCTTCGACATCAACCGTGTTTCGCTCGACAAGACAGAGTCATTGTTGTCCTCCAAACAGTGCACGGGTCGGCGGTATCTCGATATGCTCATGCGCATTGAAGCCGATCCCAAGCAGTGGAAGGTGCCGGATACACGCATCCGTCTTGGAACACTTGCGGATCGTATCATCGGCGAGTTCTATGAGTTCGCAGGATACAGCAGCTTTGGCGCGCTCATCAATAAGAAGTTCCTTGATCTGAAGCCAGCTGATGCGGAGAAATGGGTTCACGAAACCTTCGACAACCGCTTGCTCATTATCGACGAAGCACACAATCTCCGCGAAGGCAGCTCAGAGATGAAGACGGTATCAACTGCGCTTGAAACGCTGGTCAAGACGGCAGATGGACTGGTGTTGGTGTTGTTGACTGCGACACCGATGTACGATACGCATGAAGAAATCATCTTTTACATGAACCTGTTCCTCTGGAATGACCGTAAGCAACCGCTGAACAAGAAGATTCTACCTGCAGAATTCCTGCTTCCAGATGGGTCTATCAAGACGTCCAAAGAGCAGGCGTTCCGTGACTGGGCACAAACCTACGTTTCCTACGTGAAGGGCGAGAACCCGTTTACTTTTCCATTCCGCCTTCCTGCACCAGAGATTGATGGTCTGCCGGAGCCTACCACTGGATTCACTGGACTTCAGATTGGTGCGGCCTCTAAGATGAAGTATCTCACAGTGACTCCGTCGACGGTCACAGGTGGTCAGAAGAAGCTGATTGATGGTGCGACTGGAAAGGACGACGAAGAGGCGCGCATGGCTCTGATGATTCCGACCATCAGTGTGCTGCCTGGAAACAAGGAGTTTGGAGAAGTGTTCAGGGCTTCGGGGACACAGTGGCAATACACTGGAGAAGCGTGCTTGACTCCGGAGAAGTTGCCTGGCGTATCTGCGAAGTTCGTAACTGTCCTCAAGCAGATTGAAGAGTCGAAGGGTGTGGTATTGGTCTATTCCAATTACGTCGAACGTGGTTCTCGCTTGTTCGCGATGGCCCTGGAGGAACATGGCTATACTCCTGCGAGTGGACCGGCTCTTCTTGAGAACCCCGCCTACAAGGGCAAGTCTAAGGGCGAGTATATGCTGCTCAGTAGCGAAGTGTCGACCCCACAGACGAATGCACTGTTGCAGTTAGCACGCTCTGACCGTAACGTCAACGGTGAGAAGGTTCGCGTCATCGTGACCACACCGCGCATCTCTGAGGGTGTGAATTTCCGTTACGTGCGTCAAGTCCATTTGCTCGACCCCTGGTGGAACATGAGCCGCATTGAGCAGGTCATTGGCCGTGCTTTGCGCACCTGTAGTCACCAAGCGCTTCCGTTTGAAGAGCAGAACTGCTCTGTCTACCTCCACGTGTTGCGCTCCGATACTGAGCAGGAGTGCTTTGATGAGTATACGTATCGCACAAAGGTCGAAGAGAAGGGCGTCAAGATTGCACGTGTTCGTCGTCTTCTTGAGGAGTCTGCGATGGACTGTCCGATTCAAACCAGTCTGAACACGCTGCCCGAAGATTGGAAGAACCTTGAAGTGCCGCAGCGAAGGTCAGAAGGGTCAAAGGAGGCCACACTGATGCTGAAAGATATGATGGCTCCCGTGTTCTCCGACGGTGATGCTGCACAGTGCCGCGTCAAGCCTTCTGAGCCGGAGGAGTATGTGCGTCCTCTATCGACCTATTTCGATGTTCGCGATGAGGTGTTCACGAAGCTCGGTAAGCTGTTCATTGATAAACCAATCTGGGACCGCGAGGAGCTCTTCACAGCCTTGAAGATGTATCAGCGCGACGTAGTGGTCTTCCTGCTTCAGAACGCAATCCGCACGGGATTCAAGTTCAAGGACTCATTTGGTCGGCCGAGTCTGCTTCAGTCCCGCGGTGATTTGTATTCGCTGAACCCGTCTGTCGAGAATGGAACGATGGTTGAGCGCACGACCCAATCTGCTGTCCACGGGGATGCACCGATTGAGGCTGTTGAAACTGAAAAGGAGATAGGTGAACTCCCTGACCTCGCAAAGCTGGTTGACCAGCTTGACCTCAAGGATACCTCGCTTGTCGTGACCGAAGTGCCGGCTGGACTGGAAGGGAAGGAGCGTTCAAAGGCGCGTGATGCTCAGCGTAGGACTCAAGAGCAGATTCAGGCAGTCGACCAGTTCGCTGCACGAATCAAGGTTGACTTCGCAGCCGTGTTACCAGGTTACATGTTTGACCGCCTGACCCGTGAGCAGAAGATTATGATTCTCCGGTCACCTGCTGCGAAAGACCTGCCTTTTGCTGACCGTCTTCGCGTGCCTGGAACCGAGATTCTGGTCTTGGGTAAGGATGACTACGACCCGCCGGACCCGATTGGTGATGACCGCACAGCTGTTCAGGAGTGGGTCAAGGCAGTCACTGAGCGCTATGCAGTCGACAACGACAAGATGGTTGCGACACTGAAGGACGGCAAGTTCTCCATCGGAAAGTTCGAAGAGAAGGATGGTGTCTTCAAGCGTATCCACGGCGTCAAACGTGATGTGCCGATTGTCTGTGGAACGGGAAGTAACGGAACTACGGAAGTCAACAAGTTGGCCATGTATATCGATATCCGCAAGCGTGGAATCCCCGACATTCCGAAGAAGACCACTTGGACCCGATGTGATATCGCAGAGCTTCTAGCACGCGAACAGAACAATATCGTATGGTATACGCCCGAAGAGATGGACGTGTTAACGAAGCTTAAAACGAAAACAAGTGAATAAGAACAACGGACAGCATGGATCCTGTATTCGAACGTCGTGAGTTGACGCGGTCAGTACACATCAATGCTTCAAATCTACAACGCTCAATTCACGTGAGTCTGCTCGCGCAGCTTCGCGCGAATTATGAGGGTATCTGCACTCCAGAGGGCTTTGTTCAGCGCCGTAGCATCACGATTGTCGAGCACTCGCTTGGACGTGTGAACCTTATCAAGGGTGGTCTTGATTACACCGTCAAGTTTCAGGCCGATGTCTGCATGCCGCATCCCGGTCAGATGTTCCGTGGTCTGGTCACTCTGAAGAGCAAGATTGGTCTGCATGCCGAGCTGCTTCCGATGAAGGTGCTGCTGCCTCGCGACCTCCACATTGGAAACGCAGAGTTCGACGATGTGACTGAGAAGCAGGAGGTCGAGTTCAAGGTCGTTGGCTCACGCTTTCAACAGGGTGACGATTCAATTGTGGTACTCGCGACTCTGACCACGGTCATCAACCCTGCAGCGGAGAAGGCGATGGCTGCAACACGTGAGGAGGTTGAGCCGGTGATTGCCGCAGGTCCTGCCGAGCCTACCTCGGAGAAGCGTGTCGTCACAGTGACTCCAGAGGTAGCCAGGTCAGCCGAGCCTGCCTCTCGTAGGAAGTTACAGAAGAAAGCTAAGGGGATTGAGATAAATGAACCGAGCACGGAAGGAAAAACTGCGTGACCAGCTTGATACTCTGGATATCCACGAACACGCGCAGGTCTTTGATGTGATTAGGCGCTACACCAACGAATACACCCGCACAAACACTGGGGCTTTAATTTCAAGCGAGTCCCTTCCCGATGCATGTATCGTCGAGATGGAAACACTCGTTGCTTTTTACTTGGATCAGCGCAAGCAGATGGACGCGGACGAACGAGCAAGGAAGAGTCTGCGGAAGGAATAAATGGACGTCTTCTTTGATGTTTCCGCACTACCTCTGACCGACGACGAAATCAACGCCATTCTCTCCGCTCGCGAACCTCGCGATGAGAACATTTCAGTTCCCACATCCGTCGCATTCGGAGAGGAGAAGCGGTTCGTCATGTACGGCGACACGCAGGAGTACAAGGAATATGAGTCGGCCCAAGCGATGATCCAGGATCAACCTCCGCTTCCCGACCCTGTCTTTGCGCCCGGTGAGTTTGTTCCCTGCACCTACGACGCGGGTGCACAGCTCAATTGCCTAGACGCACACGATGCTAGCTTCAAGGAGATGATTCAGGAGATGTTTGATGCGGGTCCTGAGCTAAAGCTAACAGAGGATGCGATTGACCACCTGGTCAATGAACGGGAGAAAACGGATAGACATTATCAGAGGGAATAATAAGGGCAAATGGAGTCTCTTCTTTCGACCACGGCGCGGAAGGACCTTGACCATCTTGCAACATATGTGAAGCACGCCAATGCTGAGCTAGAATGCAAGGTTCTCTCCAACCAAATTCAAACCAAAGACATCGCAGACCGAATTCTCAAACGTATCGAAGGCCTCGCAGCCGGACCAGCAAGTGAGGTCGTTCGGGCAACCTTCAGCTATCCAGACAACATTCGCGTTGTCGTCGAAGGCGCGGAGAACATCCACAAGGTCTGCTCCACCAACGGGTTCAAGGGCACACCGCTCAGAGTCGAGCGCAAGTCGCACTACTTCAACGGGGCACAAGACCGAGTCGAAGTGCCGGAAGCAGGTGTGTCGTTCACACTTCGCAAGGAGGAGGAGGTTCGTCGTGACTTCACAGGCGCGGCGATGGATGCGAAGTCACATGTCCGCATCCTCAACCGCAAGAGCTGGAAGACGCAGGACGGCCTTCTTCAGATTGACTTCTCGATGGTGAAGTCGAAGACGCGGAACACGCGGTCCATCTCCGAGATTCTCCGTCAGAACCCAACCTACGAGCTAGAGATTGAAGTCATCAACCGTCAGGCCAACCCGAAGGACATCGTGGACTCGCTCTTGGTCCACATGGAGATTCTCCTCGCAGCCTTCCACGGGACCGCATTCCTTCTGCCTGCATCAGACGTGATGCGCTACGCCAACGAGTTCAAGGCCACAGGTCAGAAGTTCATCAACCCCGTCACGATGAAGCGCCGACACCTCCGTACTGACCGACCGAACAACATCCTGACCGGATACACGGTCACGAACAAGGCAGATGGTCAGCGCTGCTTCCTGGTCGTGATGCGTGATAAGCGCATGATTATGGTTCGCCCGAACGGGACCATCACCTGGACTGGGATGACGGCGACAAAGGATACGCATGTGAACGATGTAGTGGACGGTGAATATATCGAGGACAAGCACCTCTTCTGTATCTTCGATGTCTATTCGTTCCGTGGTGTAAATACGACACGTCTGCCTCTGATGACGACTGATTCGGATGTCCAAGCCAACCCGCTGAAGTCCCGCCTCGGATGTGCACGCGAGTTCGTGTCGGACCTGCGTCGTGACTTTGTGACCCAGATGACGAGCAAGCCTCTTCGCGTGGAAACCAAGCTGTTCCTCGCAGGCGATGGACCGGCTATGGAGGAGGCGATTAACACCATGCTCTCGACCAAGTTCGAGTATGAAACCGATGGTCTAATCTTCACACCTCGCTCCTCTCCAGTGGCTCCGCTTCCCGAGCGCAGCGGCAACACATGGACAACCGTCTACAAGTGGAAGCCACCCACGATGAACAGCATTGACTTCCTGGTCAAGTTCAAGGCCGGTGATGACTACGACACCGTACTCAAGAAGCCAGTGTTCAACGGCCAGTTGTACATTGGTCGCCGTCGTGGGTTCGACATCGTCTACCCATGCGAAACCATGACCGGAGAGTATGTGCCTCCGAAGATGGCTCCCGAGCTTCAGGTGATTGCGGAAACCCGTGACCGTGTTCCGGGCATCTTCCAGCCTTCAGTTCCACGCAATCCCGATGCCTACAAGATTGCGATTCCTTTGGATGCGAAGGGTGTTCCGGTCGACAAGACAGGTTCGCGCGTCGAGGACAATACCATCATTGAGTGCGTGCGCAACATCGACACTCAGCGTTGGGAGATTCTGCGGACTCGCTACGACAAGACGCATCAGTATCGGGTCCTAAAAGAGGCGCAGTTTGGTAACGACGTTGTGACTGCGAACTCTATCTGGACGAACATTCACGTGCCGGTGACGGAAGAGATGCTCACCACGTGCGTATCCGAACCTCCGGATGATACGTTCGAAGATGACCTGTATTACCGTGATGACCTTGGCTCTCGCGACCGTGTGCTGAAGGATACCTATGCCTTCCATAACAAGATCAAGGCACTTCTGTTCACACAGAACGTGAAGCCAGGAAGCACGCTTCTGGAGCTGGCGATGGGTCGTGGCGGTGACCTGCTCAAGTGGCGCGAAACAAAGCCGAGCCGCGTGGTTGGATTCGATGTTGCGGCCGGCAATCTGAACTCGCCGGTTCAGGGCGCATGTGTTCGCTACTTGCGCGAGCAGGGCAAGCTACCTCCTGCACTGTTCATCGTGGGCGACATGACTCAGCCTCTGTATGAGCAGGACAATCGGTATGTTCGCATCCTCGCTGGACTCGAACAGGCACCTACACCGTATCTGCAGCAGTTTGCTGGCCTAGTACACTTTGACGTCATCTCGTGCCAGATGGCGCTTCACTATGCGTGCACTTCTGAGGAAATCTTCAAGGTCTTCGTGAAGAACCTGACGGACCATGGAAAGGGCATCTTCTTCGGCACCTGCATGGATGGCGCTGCGGTCTACGCTGCATTGATCGGCAAGAAGAGTCACCTGTTCCGCGCAGATGGCCAGGTGTTTGGCGAGATCTCCAAGTCGTATACCGACGGTGACTCCTGGCACGAGGAGTTCGGCCAGATGATCTCAGTGAAGCTGGAGAGCTTTGAACGTGCGATGGATGAAGCGTTGGTTCCCTTTGGAAAGGTGACGGAGATGCTCGCAGAGGCGGGATATGAGCTTGTGAATACCGAGATGTTCTCTGACTATTACGCGAAGCAGACTGCGATTAAGTTGACGCTCGAGCAGCAGGCCTTCTCATTCCTCCACCGCAGCTTCGTCTTCAAGCGCGCTGCGCCTGTGGCTCCTAAGGAGAAGGAGGAGTCGAAGACGACGGAGGAGGTCCAAGAGGTAACGGTTCCTACCATGGAGGAGCCGAAGAAGAAGGCTGTGTTGAAGAAGCGAATCAAGGCGAAGGAAGAGCCTGAGGCAGAGCCACCGGTTCTGTTCTACGGAGCGGATGAGAGCAAGGGTGAGTATCGCTTCATGAGCAACATGTTCGTTGCGCCGTTCGAGATTGATGGGATGACGTTCCCTACGGTCGAGCACTACTTCCAGTGGTCAAAGGCGGTTCTGTTCGAGGGCAAGGATTCAGAGTCGGCGAAGAAGATGATGAAGGCGCCGCGCAACAAGGAGTTCACGGAAGCCAAGTCTGTTAAGGCAATCGGAAAGAAGGTCAAGGACTTCAGTGATGCGAAGTGGGATGATGTGAAGATGGCGGTGATGGAGAAGGCGGTTCGAGCCAAGTTCGTCAATCCGAAACACGAGCTGTTGCCGAAGCTGCTGGCCACAGGTGACCGTGAGATTGGAGAGGCGAATCCACGCGATAAGTTCTGGGGAATCGGGACGTCTGCGGACACTGCGGATGCGAAGAATCCGAAGAAGTGGAAGGGACAGAATCAACTAGGGAAGATGTTGATGAAGCTGCGTAATGAATTTAAAGAGGCCAAGAAGGATTGAAGTGGGGGAAACCCTACACGCTGATAAGTTAGTGGTAGACTAACAGATTTCCATTCTGTTTGCGCGGGTTCGATTCCCGCTCAGCGTATTCACGAGTGTGTCCGAGTGGTTAAGGAGGCAGGCTTAAGATCTGCTGGTTCACACCTCGTGGGTTCGAATCCCACCGCTCGTAGTTTCCGAAAACGAATCCTGCTGTGCCGAGGGTATACATCCTCTCACAACAAGATGCAGACCCGTTCCAAGCGCACTATGCCTTCGAAGATCGTCAACAAGCGCTGGACCCAGACCGAGGAGCGTCAGATGGTTCGCCTTCGCCGCCACGGTGGCCTTACCTTTGAGGAGATCGCCAATGAGCTCCATCGCGCACCCGATGCCGTGAAGCTCCGTTTCGAGAAGAAGCTCTTGGAGCACGCAACGGGTGACGTCCAGGAGAGGGAAGTCCTCCGCTGGTTTAATCTCGATGTCGAGTAATGATAAGCCTTAACTTCATAGGGACGACGTTACTAGCGATCGTCATAGCAAACTTATTCATATCAGCCGCAGCCAATGCACCTCTATCACCGGAGGTCCACGTTATGGCTCCACCCATCTCAGTGGGAAAAGAACGATCTTTTTCATCTGGTCGAGATGCGTCCATGTTTACCCAACAAGTGCGTAGACGTGCAGTCGTGAACGCACATTACGGAAGTCCGGGCTACATTCTACGCGAAACTCCGCATACGTCTGGCTTCACCAACGGTGTAGTCGAATTGTATTCGCTTACCGGTGTGTGCGAGAGAATCTGTGCTGCTGCAGTTGCTGCATGCAATCCGATCTTGGATGGCGGCAAGTCGACCGACGAGTTCTGCGATGTGCTGGATGGTGGAAGCGCAGCTGGGTCTGGCGATGTCGTCCTGGATGCGGGGAACTCACAAACTGTTGTTTGTTAATAATGGCGAACTGTGGAACCACGAACGTCAAATTTTTACTTCGCAAAGATTCACTGGCTGTTTGGACTGCATCGACTGTGGTCTTAGCGCTTGGTGAACCCAGTGTAGTGACCGACACAGGTCAGATGAAGATTGGTGATGGGATTCACACCTGGAATGACCTCCCCTACGTGGGTTCCTCTACTTCCATCATTTTCGATGGCGGTGGGCCGTTTCAAACGTATTCACAAGGCCCCGTTCTCGACTGCGGCAGCATTTTCTGATAAAGACACAAGCGTAGATGCCATACATCCAACTCCAATTTCGGAGAGGTCTGGCGTCCCAATGGACGGCAGCCAACACCCTCCTCGCAGAGGGCGAAATGGGAATTGAAACTGATACTGAATTGTTTAAAATCGGCGACGGTGTTACACGGTGGAACTTACTTCGATACGGTGGATTGCATGGTCCTACCGGAACGACAGGTCCAACGGGTCCTACCGGAATCACCGGATCCACCGGCCCGATGGCGTCCGGTACGAACGTCGCATCGAGTTACGGCTATTCAACAAGTATTGATATTACAAATTCAACAATCGTGTTTCCATTTGACCAGACATACTTTGAACAAGGAACGCATATTGATCCGGCTCACAACACTCGCATCGTCATCGAGAATCAGGGCGTGTATGAAATCATTACATCGATTCAGATCAAAAACACTAACGTCACTCCGACCAACGCATATACCTGGTTACGTGTGAATGGTGCAGATGTTCCCTCTACAAACGGTGGCCTGCTTGTTCCATCCGATGAATCTGCGGCATCCTTGGTCACTGTTCCCTATTTGTATCCTCTCAATGTGGGAGATTACATTGAGATCGCTGCGTATTCACCGTCTGCGAACGTGAGCGCGGTTGCCTTTGGTGTTGGTGCACATGGTTCTACCCCTGCAGGCCCATCGATTGCGATCAATATCAAACAGGTTGCAGTCGACATCGGTAAGACCGGACCGACCGGACGCACAGGCTACACGGGTAATACTGGACCGACAGGTATGACTGGTCCCACGGGAATGACCGGACCCACTGGGTATACAGGCAACACCGGTCCAACTGGAGCTACGGGTGCGGCATCGACCGTGACTGGGCCTACAGGACCCACTGGACCCACTGGCTACACTGGAAACACCGGTGCCGCATCGTTTGTTACGGGACCCACCGGCTACACTGGATACACGGGTACAACTGGGCCTACAGGACCTACAGGACCAACAGGCGTGGACGGACCGATTGGTCCAACAGGTACAACTGGGCCGACAGGGACTACGGGTGTAACCGGTTCGACGGGGTCTACCGGGTCTACTGGACCCACAGGTGTGACCGGATCCACTGGGCCAACGGGGACTACTGGACCCACAGGTGTGATCGGGCCTACAGGTCAAACGGGCAACATTGGTTCAACAGGGCCAACGGGGTCTACTGGACCTACAGGCAACATTGGGTCGATGGGTAACACTGGGCCTACGGGAAACACTGGATCCACCGGTTCAACGGGGTATACTGGAAACACCGGCTCAACTGGACCCATCGGATCCACTGGATCTACTGGAAACACCGGCTCAACTGGACCCACTGGCTCAACGGGGATGACTGGACCCACTGGACCAACAGGGACGACCGGCCCTACGGGTGTGACTGGTTCAACTGGCGCAACTGGAATGACCGGGACGACTGGTCCCACTGGTCCCACTGGGCCGACGGGTATGACTGGACCCACTGGACCCACAGGTATGACCGGATCCACTGGATATACGGGTGTGACTGGTTCAACTGGTGCAACTGGTCCTACTGGGCCAACGGGGACAACAGGCCCCACGGGATACACAGGCGTGACCGGTTCAACTGGTGCAACTGGATCCACTGGCCCGACAGGCATGACTGGACCCACTGGGTCAACTGGAACCACTGGGTCAACTGGAACCACTGGACCTACTGGCCCTACGGGTATGTCTGGTCCTACGGGTCCTACCGGCGCGACAGGAATGACTGGGCCTACAGGAATGACTGGGCCTACAGGACCTACTGGAACCACCGGTCCCGTTGGACATGGATACGCGACACTTGTCCCGACGAATTCCTATGTTCTGGGTCCGGGAGAGATCGGATACCAGCTATCGGGTGCGTTCTACGCAATACCGACTGCACAGCTAGGTAACGTTGCACGCGTTGATCAAGTGTATGGAAACGATTCGACGGCGTATATCGGTGGGTTACCATTCGCAACCATTCCCGCTGCGATCACTGCAGTTATCGGCTCAGGGTCTGTCGCAACACCTCAAAACTCAAACACGACCATATGGGTTCTTCCTGGAGTCTACAACATCTCGCCTACAGGAACCAACGGAACCATTACAGATAGCACGGGTGCGACACTCTATCCATTGCTTCAACTTCCTGCAACGACTGCGTTACGAGGCATCAGTCTTCAGACCTGCACGATCCAATGCTCAAATCCTTCTCAGAACACGGCATTGTTCTACATTTCTGCAAACACACGTATGGAAGATTTGACGATGGTGCTGGGGAATTCTTCGTATGCCGGATCCAACAACCTTGTGGGTCTGTATTTCAATGCTACCTCTACTGTGTCTGCAAAAATCAGGACGACCGTGTTGAATTTGTGCAATGCGTCGATGTCTTCGTCCTCCTCTAACAATCTGTACGGTGTTCAGTTTGACGGCACAGGGACGTTAGGTGCCTCCACGTTCTCCTTCAACTGCTACAAGGGATCCACCATCAATATCTACGGTAACGGATCGGGAAACAAGCGTGGTGTGATTGTGACGAACTCTAACATCGCAACCTTCCGTGATATGAACATCTATGTTGCTGCCCCACCAACCAATGCTGCATTCACAGGGTCCTATGTAGGCATTGAAACCAACGACACCAACAACTTGGGTTCCATTCAGCTGCGGTCCACAACCATCGGAACCGTTCAACCAACGGGGTCGCAAACCTACACTGCCTCCGACATCCTTCAAACAACACCTGCAACCATCACCAATCCAACCTATCTTGCGTCGCCTGGTATTCAAGTTGGGCCAGGAACAGACTTGGTGACCAAAACAGCAGGAAGCAAGGGATTTTCGAGCTACGTGTATCCGACCACGATCTTCTATGGGGCAATTGGAACCTTGAATACATCTGGAAATCCAGGAACAACAACACCTGCCTACTTGTGGCCTGGTTCTGTAACCATTCACGGAACCGGTGGACAGTTCATTCAGTATCCCGACGTAACTGCAACTCCTCCCTGTTATCGTGTTCAACAACCCATGATTTTATCTGGAATGTCGGCATCGTTGAACGTATCTCCTGGAACGGGACATTCAACAACAGTTATTGTGCGAAAGACACCATCTGGAGGTTCAATTGCGGATACGGTCTATTCATTGACCTTTTCCAACGCACAGACGAACCTGTCCAAATATGACGCATCAGTCGATTTCGCAGCAGGTGATTACCTCCACCTCCGAATTTACTATGATGCAGCTCCGAACGCCACACAGGATGTTTCCGTTCAGTTAGATTGTTTCTGATTTCTTTGCGGCCAGTAATCAATGGCGACGTTCGAATACGTCAAGGTTGGCGACGGTGTAACCCCGTGGTCCAGTCTTCCGTATGTAGCTGGTTTTCCCGGACCCACCGGTTCAGTTGGTCCGACTGGCGCGCAAGGTATCGCAGGTGTATCGGGTGGTCTGATTCTCCAGCTCGATTATCCCACAACAGTCAATCCGTGGACAACCACTCTGTCTGGAGATCTGTTAACAGCGTTTAATGTGGGAACTCAGGTGAATATCACAGTTCCTGCGAATACCCTCAATGCCTATGTCGCATCGTTCACGATCCCGGTCGGCTCTCTGCCTGGAACGGTTGCGGTGGGTGGACTCTGGGACGTCAATTTGTATGCAACACCTGGCGTGGCTTCCTCTCCACCTACTTACTATTTCAGCGTCTACGATGGTGCTACGCTTGTGGCGGCAGGCTCATCTGTCGATTCGACGGCCATCAACCAGGCAACAATCATGCAGCAGTACACGTACTCACTCTACGTACCTGCACATACATACACGACAAACCTACAGATTCGACTCTACGCTACAACCCCAGTCGGAAGTTCGCTCACGATTGGTCTCCGCGATAGCACTGCAAGCCACATTCATACGACGCTGGTGTCGGTTGGGTCTGTTGGTCCCACCGGAGTGACTGGGCCGATTGGACCCACGGGGTACACTGGACAGACAGGTGCAGGTGCAACGGGTCCGACGGGTGTGACGGGACCTACAGGTGTAACCGGATCTACGGGTCCCACAGGCGCAGGTGCGACAGGATACACTGGTAACACCGGGCCAACTGGAACTACAGGTATGACTGGTCCCACGGGCGCAGGTGCGACGGGATATACTGGTAACACTGGATCAACTGGAACTACAGGTATGACTGGTCCCACAGGCGCAGGTGCGACGGGATATACTGGTAACACTGGATCAACTGGAACTACGGGTGCAACAGGACCTACAGGTGTTACAGGTGCGATTGGACCTACGGGTACCACTGGCTCGACCGGTATCATTGGACCCACTGGACCTACCGGGCCGACGGGTGTAGTTGGAGCTACAGGATACACCGGAGTCACTGGACCCACTGGACCTACCGGGCCTACGGGTGCGATTGGACCTACGGGTACCACAGGAACAACGGGCCCTGCTGTGACTGGACCTACAGGTGTGACCGGACCAGCCGGTGGAGGAACTGGTTCGACTGGGCCAACTGGACCTGCATCAGCCATAACAGGACCTACAGGTGTGACCGGACCAGCTGGTGGAGGAACTGGTTCGACTGGGCCAACTGGACCAGGATCACCTGGCGGAACAGGACCGACTGGACCGGCTGGATACGGGTCGACTGGTCCCCAGGGCATTCAGGGGATACAGGGAAATCAGGGGATACAGGGTACAGGCGGACCAACAGGACCGCAGGGTATACAGGGATTTCAGGGGATACAGGGGTGGACCGGCTTCACTGGTTCAACTGGGTTCACCGGGTTCACTGGAATGACTGGTCCAACTGGAATGACTGGTCCCACCGGGTTCACCGGCCCTACGGGATCAACTGGATTCACCGGATTCACTGGCTCGACTGGACCTACTGGACCTGGATCACCTGGTGGAACTGGACCCACGGGAACCGCCGGAACCACTGGACCTACAGGACCCGGATTCTCTGCGATTACGACACCGGGAACAAACTACGTATTGACTGCAAACGGGTCCTCTACAACAAGTGCGATTGGACAAGCGAATTTGACGTTTTTCGCAAATACTGGTCAGTTGGTGAACTCAAATACGAGTGCAGGTATCAGTCCGGCCTATACGATAACCGGAGGTGCGTCGTCTGCTGTCTCCGAATACGCAGTTGCAGCCTGTAATGCGTACTATTCGTCACTTGCACTCGCAGGCGATACAGTTCTCCGCGGAACAGGACGAGTTATTTTAGCATCTGGAATCAGCGGAAACGCTGCAGCGAACTATGTACCGGGTATTGTCATTTCGAATACGTCGGTTGGCGTTGGCACCAACAGTCCAGGATATACGTTGGACGTACTCGGTACCTCCAACTACACCCCCGCAACCTATGGAAACGCACGTCTGACTACACCAACCATCACATGGTCAAACTCAAGTCTTCCAACCTCAACGTACAGTGCACAACCGTCCCTTCAGACGGCCGGGCTTCAGCTGACGTATGGTGGAGGCACATACGGCGGAGCCGTGACGGGAGGTATTCAACAGCCCTCCAGCGGCGTCCTTTCGTTAGGCACCATGAACGGTACGGGATCCATTATTGAGACCATGCGATCAACCGGCTGCAATACATGGTTCCCAGCATCAGGTGGAGTCCAGATCACGGGAAGCAACGGATTGATCTTACAGACGCAGGGATCTGTGTTTATTCCCGGAACATCGGCGAGCGGAACAGGCTATGTAACAAGCTCAGCTTCTTCAAACTTAGCGACCGCATTCGGGTCATCGAACTTTACGATTGAGTTGTGGGCGTACCCTACGTATACATCAACCAACGCGAACATTCCGATCTTTGCAACTGGAAGCCCAGCCACCGGAGAAATCCGTATCGCACAGAGCGTCACTGCGTCCAATACACCGGGATTCGTGATCGGAACCACAGCAGTTCAAGGTACAGCTGGAACGATCGTATCGAACACATGGTATCATATTGCTCTGGTTCGCAACGGAAACGTGTTCACCATGTACATCAATGGCTCAAACGCGTTCAGTAACACGATCACATACACATTCTCAAACGCCGCTAACATCTCACTTGGAACATATTACGGTGCAACCACCTATTACACCGGCTTCATCGGTGGCGTCCGCATCGTCAATGGAACTGCATTGTATACAACGAACTTCACACCGCCCACATCAGCCTTCACGTTCGTAGCCGGAACCAGTTTGTTGATGAACATGTTTTCGAGTGCAACCGCCTTGACTGACTCTGCAAACAATACTGGGTTCACATTCGCCAACAGTGCGGCTTGGTCGGCGTTTAGCCCGATGGGTCAGTCTACGACCTTAGCAACGCTGGGAGCAGTTGGAAACATTCAACAGACATCGTACGGTCCAGCCGCAAATACCGGTGTACTCACGCGACGTCTAGATATCAACGGAACAACCGAATACTTTGCATTGTATGCCTCATCCAACATGCTCATACAGTCCACGACCGGGCTTTATATGTACGGCAACCCAGTCTACCTGTATGCACAATCTGGCGGAAACATGGTGTTCAATACATCAAACGCAGCTTGGAACTTCTCCAACACCTCAAACAGTACACAAGTATTCTCAATCTCCGGACTCGGCAACCTCTCCAACTCCAATGCGACATCGAACAACATCGGCGGTTCCACGTTATCCAACAGCATCCTCACGGTAGGTGCCGCGACAGCCGGTAGCACCACAACAGGGTCTGTGAACGTCGCCGGTGGCTATTTCGTGAACGGTGTAGCACTGACTGGTGGATCGGCCATCTCCACCTATTCGAACGCAGGTGCTGTGTTGTTCGCAACGGGAACGTCTACTGGTCTTCAAGGTAGTTCGAACTTGTTCTTCAGCAACAGCAGCAATTTAGGAATCCAGACCACGACCCCAGCAACAGCCCTCGATGTGAATGGTGGTGTGACCATTCGCAACGGCTATCGTCCAACGTACTCTAACGTATCCTCCGGCACATCCTTTACGGTCCCATCCACAGCCTACGGCACACACTTCAACATCACCGCATCTTCGATCACCGGCATCACACTTCCTACGGTGGTCGGTTCAACGGATTCGAACGCGTATTGGGTGTTCCGCAACAACACCGCGGGCTACCTGTCGATTACGTTCACCTACACCACCGCGGGAACCACATACCCCACAAACCCCGTCACGATTCCACCTGCAAATTCCTTGACGATGATGGTGACGTTCCCTAGTTCAGTTTTAGGGTATGTTTTGTTCTAAGTATACAATGCTGGTCGGTGCTTCCAAAAGCATCTCTGGATTTGACCCACGAAGTATTCCTGGCTGTTCGCTGTGGTTGGATGCGGCGGATACTGCAACCATGAACTCAACTCCAACTGTGACGACGTGGACGGATAAATCGGGTCAAGGAAACAACGTTGTAGGAACCGCTACCTATTCGTCTGGAACCATGACGTTTAATGGAAGTACGCAAGCGTTTTCTAACACTGCGTACGTCTTCCCATCAAACGCGTATTCCATGTTTGCGGTCTATTCCAATACAACAGCTCCAGCTTCGACTGCCTATATGAATGTTGTCTATGGAAACGGCGGCTATCCGATGTTAGGCGTATACGGTTCGAGCAAATATGTATCTGCTCGGTCTGTGGTTGCAAATACAGGTGCGTTATCCCCAAACATAGTTGCTTCGAATGTCTTGGTCAGTGCGACCTACACTCCCTCTACCTTTTCACCATTCATCAACGGTTCGGCCGAAACCACTCTAGCCGGAACAACGTTGGCTGCAACCGGTATCTACGTCGGTGGGCCAACTAACTACTTCAATGGTTCAGTTTCAGAGATTCTGATTTACTCGGCCACGTTAACGCAAACCCAACGCCAATCCGTTGAAGGCTACTTGGCCTGGAAGTGGGGACTTCAAGTCCAGACCCCAGTAGCCCCTGTTTTGACGCCCCTGAGTATTTCGGGATGTGCCTTGTGGTTGGATGGGGCGGATTCTAACTCAATGACATTCAGCAGTGGAACCTCGAATCTCATAGCGTGGAAAGATAAGTCTGGCTTAAGCAATAACGCAACCGCTTATAACTCACCTGTTTTAACTGCGAATGCAATAAATGGTAATCCGGCCATAGCGACCAATAATCTTCCGTATTTTAACGGGTCTGTTTCAGTTACTGGAACAACAGTTACAATTTTCTCTGTTGCGACAACGACGCGTACTCTACCCAACGGTGGTAGTGATCAACGACTCGTGAGCTTGGAAAACGGCGCCAACGTGGACTATGGTCGTACAGATGGTGTAATTGGACTCTTTAATCAGTATACTACTTCTTCGATAGCCACATGGCGTGTGTCTGGACCTCTCGCCAGTAATGCGATTACAGCTAATACACCATTTTTAGCAGTAAGTAAATATGACGGAACTAATGCGTATTTGTGGAAGAACGGGGTAGCCGGAACACTCGCTTCTAGTGCCTCAACTGGAACCTTTGCAGTAACAAAGTATGGTATTGGAAACCAAGCAAATCCTAGTGGCGAATATTGGCAAGGTTATATTGGCGAGGTCATTATTTATACTAACGCACTTTCGGATACCCAACGCCAATCCGTTGAAAACTACCTGATGGGCAAATGGGGAATCAAGCCAAGTCTTCCCGCAACCCACCCCTTCTATTCTTTACCTGCATTCTCAAGGGTATTTGGACCTCTAGATATTCCTGGGTGTGCGTTGTGGTTGGATGGGGCGGATGCGTCAACGATGAACTCTACAACAACTGTTACGTCGTGGACAGATAAGTCGGGTTTAGGAAACACAATGACGGGGACAGCCACATTCTCTGGAAGCAACATGACCTTTAACGGAAGCACACAGGCCTTTTCGAACACGTCGTTCGTGTTTCCTATTTCCAACTACTCTATGTTCGCTGTGTATTCCAATACAACAGCTCCGGCTTCGACAGCGTATATGAACGTTGTCTATGGAAATGGCGGCTATCCGATGTTAGGTGTATACGATTCGAGCAAATTTGTATCTGCTCGGTCTGTGGTTGCGAATACGGGGGCGTTATCTCCGAACGTAGCCGCATCCTCAACTATGTTGGTCAGTGCGACGTACACTCCATCCACCTTTTCACCATTCATCAACGGTTCGGCCGAAACCACTCTAGCCGGAACAACGTTGGCTGCAACCGGTATCTACGTCGGTGGGCCAACTAACTACTTCAATGGTTCAGTTTCTGAGATCCTGATTTATAGTTCGAATCTGTCCACCACCCAACGTCAACAAGTCGAAGGCTACCTCGCGGCCAAATGGGGACTCCTGAACAACTTGCCGGGTAAGACGTTATCGCCTCTGAATATTCCTGGATGTGCGTTGTGGTTGGATGCTGCCGATACATCGACATTAACGCTTTCAACTAACAATGTTACGCAATGGAGTGATAAGTCGGGATCAGGTAATCATGCAACACAAACCACAACTTCGCTCCAGCCCACAACTGGAGGTAGCCAGAATGGACTTAATACATTACTTTTTACCGGAAAAATGATGACGTATCCTACAATTTCTCTTTCAGCACAAACTGTCTTCTGTGTCTATTTGAATAATACATTTACACCATATGGTTGGCCGGTTCATATCGGACCGTTCGCCTTCTTTTATGCAGCCCCTTCGAGCAATGTTGGAATTGGACGAGCTGGTTATACAGATGAAGTTCTAGCAAACTGGTCTACAAACGGACTCACGACGAGTAAATACACAGTTTATGGAGGAACTGTATCTGTTTCGGGCAGTACAACGTCGGTTCTTTATTTCAACGGAAACCAAGTAGCATCCAATACAGTTACCTCATCGGGCGGAATTGTATATTACACTATCGGAACGATCCAGTCTGGTGCTAATACAGTTACAGGATATATTGCAGAAGTCATTGTGTTCAACTCGGTGCTTGGAACCGCCCAACGCCAATCCGTCGAAAACTACCTGATGTCCAAGTGGGGCATTAGTAACGTCACGTCACACCCCTTCAAATCCATACCGCCTTCTACATCACAACCTCCCCAGTTTCAGGAAGTGACCCCCGGAAACTGGAAGTATGATTGGCAGCCTTACTTACAGAGGCTGACTGCTGCGAATTCTGGGGCGACTGCTGTGTTTAGTTCGAATGCGGTGAGCGGAGCAATGTCGGTTGTTAACTCATCGTGGAGTATGAACCTAGCACCGAACGGGTTGATATATACATTCCCAACAGCCGCAAATTATGTAGGCACGATTAATCCAACGACATCTGTGTATACGAGTAACGTAATTTCAACAAGCTACAGTACTGGAGGATATCTGTATGCTGGCGGAGGTGCTCTTCATCCGAATGGAAATATTTATGTTCCACCTAGCGGCAGTCCCGCGAACGTGGCGAGCGTTATGGTTCTCACACCTTCTGGTTCTGGAGGAACGTTTACAGCGATCGCAAGCACGACAAACTCGGCAACGGATGCGTTTTTTGGAGGTGCTATATTGGCTCCGAATGGAATGATTTATTTTATTCCGCGAGGTTCGGCATATATTGGGAGAATTGACGGCAACGGAACCTTCACTTCAAATTCTGTATCGGGAACTGTTCCAACTGGGAACAAATATGGGGGAGCTGCATTAGGACCAAATGGGTTGATCTATTGTATTCCATTTGGAATCGGGTCAAATGTGGGTGTAATAGACCCGGTCGCAAATACCTATTCGTCGAACTATGTTACTATGGTGAATACTGTAGTAAACAATGCATTTTTGGGAGGTGTCCTAGCTCCAAACGGTAAGATATATTGTGTACCTTGGAACCAGACTACAGTTGGAATCATTGATCCTGTAGCAAATACATTTACAAATGGTCCCGCATTAAGTTCAGCTACAAATGCTGCTGGTACAGGCTATGGAAATCAAGCATATTATGGAGGCTGTCTGGGTCCCGATGGTAAAATTTACTGTGCAGCGATGAATGCGAATACTATTCTTGTGATAGATCCTACTACGAATACAGTTTCATACTTATCAACCGGGTTAACTTCACCCCAGTATCGTGGAATGCTGATGGCTACGAATGGGACACTGTATATGAAGTCAAGTGGAAATGGACCCGCAGGAACGAGCAACGTAGCAACCATTTCATTTACAGGACTTTCACAGCTTCCATCGTCAAACTGGTGCTTATCTCCTTACGCAAATCATTCCACGTAACTACGCCTTACTCACATGAATCCTCACGCTATTCCCCTCGAAGGAGAACGACACGACAATGCCCGTAACGAGGGACTGGATGTTGGCCACGACAGCTCCCATGTCGCTTCCCGTAAGGTAATTGATATACGCATTCACATCACGCCTCACTCCATCGGCACAAAGGTCGGGGGGTGTGACGGAGAACGACTGAACCACATAGATACCCGGAAACCCTGCGGCTGCCCACTGGAACAGCTGGGGACGGTACTGCTCACGCGTAGGATTCACAAGGGCGTTAAGGGATGCACGGTCGACGGCCTCCTTCTCCACGATGACTGCGTGACTGGCCATCAGCTCCTCCATCGTGACGATAGTAGGCGGCTCGACTGTGCCTGTCTGTGCGTTGGGGAAGAGGGTCATGATGTCGGTGGGTCCAGTCGGTCCAGTAGGTCCGGTGATCTCATCACCCGTAGGTCCAGTAGGTCCGGTGTTCTCCATCTCAGTTCCAGTCGGTCCAGTTACATCCTCAGGTTCCGTAGGCCCAGTCGGTCCAGATGCGTCCATTTATTACTATGTATAGATAAGCATGTCGACTGGACCGCAGGGCATACAGGGGTACCAGGGAATTCAGGGCCTACAAGGGATCCCCGGTCCGACTGGAGTTCAGGGACCAGCTGGAATACAGGGTATCGCGGGATTACCGGGTGGTCCTACTGGGTGGACCGGACCAGGATTCGCAACCATCACAACACCTGGAACAAACTACGTTCTGACTACAGCCAATTCATCGTCTTCGAACGCGGCAGTCGGGAATGCGAATTTAACGTTCGATGGGTCTGCATTGGCTGTGACCGGGAACGCAAGTGTTAGCGGAATTCTAGGTGTCCAGGAAATCCAAGAGGTTGTTGTAGCAGCCCCTAGTCCAGGCACAGCGTATACTGCGAACTGGGCTAACGGCGATATCTTCTACATGACGTCATTGTCGGGCAACATGACTGTGAACATCACGAACTTGCCTACGACGGCGAATAGGAATTACACGGTCGTCTTTTACTTGGTACAAGGTGGCACCGGATACTACATCAACACTCTTCAGGTCGCGGGAACAGGTGTGACGATTCGCTTTCCATCGGCAACAGCACCAACGCCCACAATCAACGTTGTGACGACGCAAACGTTCATGCTCTATTATTCAGGATCTACTTGGACCGCGTTGAGTATTTTTACTAACTTTGCGTAAAGACAATGCCCTTTGCTGGGACGATGGGTAGTGCGTCTGTTTTTGTAGTTTCTGAGAAACCTGTTCACGAATTTACTGGGCTAGCAACACAGGGGGCGAGTCCGTACACATCATGGTCGTCGACTACTATGTCGACAGGAACGTTCTACTCAAATTACGGACAAACAAGGAGCATTGCTTTGAATATGACGGTATCTGGTAGTCCCGCGACAATATCATATAGTTTTGCATGTCGGGCCTCCGGTACTGGTGGATCGTCTGCTACCGTTACAGCGTACTATTATAGTAGTTTAAACTTAACTGGAACTCAAACACTGATTGCTACGTTATATGCAGCTGACTCGACCTTCCGAAACATTCTGTCCTCGGGAGGCTCTGTATCTGTCCCAGTTGGAACAAAGTCCTGTTTTTTGACAGTAACTCTAGAGTCTACTGGTAGCTTTGATAGTTATGGCTATAGTCTTCTGACTTTATCCTAATCCGCCCCACCGAACTTCTTATAGTAGTCTGCGTACGACATGGGCGGAGGTCCAGTGGGTGCGGCCCCTGTGCTGGCGGGTGCATACCGTTGGAACAGACGCTGACCGACCGCAGCTGTAGCCTGCTCTTCGGTAATCTCGCCCTTCTCGATCTTCCGCTTCAGCGCCAGCATTTCAAAAAAGGTGGAATCCAGCCTATCCTCTGCATGCATCTGCCACAGGCTGGGGTAATTGTAATACAACTTCTCATTCTCATCGCGCACCTTCGTCATGAACTCCTCCTGACGAAGGTGACGCCACTTCTTCTTCGAATGATCCATTGCGCGGACCAAGGCCTGTAGCTGCGTGGCCGTCAGCTGCTCGGTGGTGATATGACGCTCTGCCTCTGCAACTTGGTCGGGCGGTAGTTCAAGCTTTCGCTCCATTACTCACAGACGGAATAGAATGTATAAGTGGCTGTAACGCAGTCATCAGTTTAGCGCACTCCTCATGTGTGGTCATTCCCGTCAAGATGATGTTACCTGTTCTGAACACCTTCGCAATCCACTTCACGTCAGGGAAGTAGATCTTCACTGCGGGATAGACTGTAGGCTCATACTCGGTCCTCACTCCCGACTTGCGCAGGGTTGAGTACAATGTTTCGCGCGAAAGACTCTGTGTTTCCGTTAGGCGCGTCTTGTAATTCATCAGAACCACTCGTCGTGTTTCCGTGGTCCATTCACCGGTAATCGCATCAGGACAGGTTGCGAAGATATGGGATCGTAGTCGAGTCATCACCGATCGATCGTATCGCTCATCCAGCACGCCCGTGATATGAAACACTCCATTCTGGAAGATCTTCACGGTAATCTCCTTCTGCTTCAAGGTTCCATCACCACTGTCCAGACTGACGAGAGTGATGGAATTGTGTCCAAATCCCGTCGTCCGTTTCGACGGGGCTTTCTTGGCTCGACGTTTAATGAGGTCACGCTTGGATGAACCACGTGCAGGCACACCCTGCTTTTCAATTTTGATGATCGCTTCCGTCAATGGGAGGGACTCCAGAAGGAGGTTCGTGTTCAATCGGACGTTTACTGTGTACAGAACGACCATTGTCGTGAGGGTCGGGATCTCCATGAGAGGGTTGATAGTGAACTGAAGAGATTTCGTTTTTCCACGCCTGTGAAAATGAGAATGGCTCCTTAGTGATCACATGGCAATCGAAGAACCGAAGAACCGGCCTCAAGCGCGTTTCTTCCGTTGGATCAAGCATCCATCCCTCAAGATAGCCGAACCAAATCACGGCTGTCTTGTGATGGGTAAGAATTCCTAGCGCCGCATCTGCGAGTGAAACCAACGGTTCCATCGACAGATCGAACGCTCCAATTGGTTTTGGGGCATTGTACACGTACACAGTCAACATTATGATACAGCAGTAGGATATATGAAAGCACCCTTCCACTTGCGAGTGCCGTCCGCGTTGGTATCTCCGGCATTCACGCCCTTGCACGCCGTGCAGGTCGTTGCGAAGTTGACCTTGCCGCAGGCCGCGCAGCAGTTGTTGATGGCCTGACGTGCAGCGGCAATGCGGTCCTCCTTACGATAGTTCGGGTCCGTTGTCGCAAGCAGCGTCGACAGCACAATCTTGTCCTGCACCTCCATGATCTGGTTCACTGCGGTATTCGGCATCACACCGTTCAGACTGGTCACAGTCACAGGACCATAGCACAGACCCTGGATCTGCGAAACACCTCGTGCATCCACGGGCTTGGCGTTCTTGGGGTTCCACATCACAGCGGTTGCGTTGGCTGACGCATGGGACACGTAGGCAGACGCATCCTTCACGCGGTGACCACGCGCAATCGTAGCACATGAAGGCCCACGTGTGCTTGGGGCGTTGAGCGTCGAAACAGTCGCAGTCGCAGGCAAAAATTGTTCGTAGACCGCAGATGCCTGCTGGCGCTGAATCTCAATCATCTGACCACACGTCATCTTGGGACGCGTGTCGATGTATTTTGCGGTTCTGAGCTGCTGCCTCACTAAATACTCGCTGCACGAGGACATCTTGTTTATGTGTGGAGAATGGATTTCGGTAAACCCCGAACTAAAGTTCATACTCCCGGATGCGTTAACAGGTGACGCCGACAGCATTCGCGTGTGAGTCCAAGGTCATTCAATGCGCGACCCTCTGCCGTCACCTTGGTTTCGGTCGTGAGATACATAATCTCCGAATCAGGTGCGCGACCCTCCTCACGGCGATAGACCTTAATCAGACGTTGATACTCCTTCCACTTTCCTGCGATGGGGAGATTGCATGTATAGCACTTGATTGGAATCGGGAAATCCATGCCTCTCTTCTTGTTTGTGATGAACAGTTCGTTTTTCGCAGACTAGAACAATGAAAGTCAAGGCAGTCTACTGGGCTGTGGCCGCTGTCGTAGTTCTCGCATTGTATCTCCTGCTCAATCCCCCTACCGAGTTCGTGTCGACAAACCAAAGTGACGTCAGCCGATTCGGTCCTGATTCGCTAGATGTCCAGATGGGCATGGGGACGTTTCGCTCAGACCCTCCTAGTATGCTCGCACCTCCGCGCAACCTGAAGCCGCTGCTGCTGTTCCCTCCGTCCGAGGAGGACCTCGCAAAGCTCTCCGGTCCACCGGCAAGTCTTCAGTAGTAACAAATGAGTTCATTCAAAAAGTGGTTGTTGATTATCATCGTCACCCTTGCACTGCTTCATATGGGCTTCGGTAGCATCTCCGATATTCTGCGGACAGGTCGACTCACTTCGCAGCACGGATGGACCGAGGCCCTGATTCTGATGCTGCTCGCGATTGTGGTTGCGATTGCGGTGAAGTAGGGGAAGCCCCTGGGGATTCACCAACTCAACTCGAGCTCCTGTGCCGACCAGAACTCCGCATTCCCGTTGGGCATAAGACGCTGAAACACATACGGCAACTTACGCTGCTCAATTTCTCGCTTTACGACCTGATCCAGAAACTGCGGATCACTTGTCCTGAGTCCATCTAGGCTCACAAGTGGCTTCGCACCCTCTGCAATCTGCTGCTGACGAGAAGCTAACAGCACCGTGTATTCATACTTGGTGAAATACGGCTTCGTGATGCGCGGCGACTCCATAGCCTTCACAACCTCTGAACGGAACACGGGCTTCACTTCGGGGTGGTCAGTTGGGTGTGCCGAAGGTACACTTAACGAAGGTGTAGAAGACATTGTGCTCCTCTTGTCTAGGAACATACTCTTTCGTTTTCAATAAATGCCGATCATCCGTGGAGCAGCATCGGACTTTACAACGTTTCAAAAAAGCAGTGCACAGGCGAACAGTTTCTACACGTGGAAGTATTCGCGCGTTGGCCAGGTGGTCCAGGCACCGTCGATTACGTCTGCGCAGTCACTTGCCTCGAAGGTTTCGCTGACTGCATCGGCAAACAGTGCTGCGTCTTTTATCATCAACACTCGTGGTCGGTCGACGGGGACGGGTGGTGCTGACCAGTCGAAGTCCCGCCTGTTTCCCGGAGTGCCCAGATATTTCCTGGATTGAGAGTAATGCCTACACGCTCTGCGTCCGACTACCTTAGCTACCAAAAAGCTGCGATCATCACGGCCACTGGATTTCCAGCTGCCCAGACTCGTAATGTTCTGCGATATGAGGGTGCTGGACAGTACCTGAACGCAGTTACACAGTTATCTGCGATGAGCTATGCGGTGACCGGACGCGCTGTTCCGGGTCGTATTGCGCCTCGTCAGTTTGTTCAGAACCGGTCAAACCCTAATGCGCTGTCGCAGGTTGCTACTCTCAGTGGCGGAGGTGTTCTTGGACCAGTGGTCAGTCAGCCAGTGGCCAGGACATCGGGTACATCCAGTTTGATTGTCCTTCAGACGAACCTGATTCAGAACGCGAATGCATCGGCGCGCGGCACCACGACATTCACCAATACCAATGCTGCGATTACACGGGCTTAATCCTTTCAGGACCGAGCACGTCGCTTACGCTCCTCCCCGCCGATCCTTTCAGGACCGGGCGTTCTGCTTCCACATCGCATCACACACTGCACACTGGTACATCCATGTTACATTCACAGAGTCCAACTTCACACCCACAATGTCCGACTCCTTACCTTGTGTAGCGCAGGTAGGATTCAGACACACCATATTCTTGAAGCGGGGCAGCGTAGGGTCGTGCTTCAGGTAAGGATTGATCGAATACTGAACGGATGTATCCTGATGTAGGTCATGTTCGTAGATCACCGCAGTCGACTCCTCCTCATAGGGACAGGCGCGGCACTTTAGGTAAGCCTTCCCATCATGCTCCACAATATCATACAGGAAATTCGAACAATCCTTGCAGAACTTCATTGCTCACTGTTTGTTACCAAACACATGTTTCGTTTTAGACTCCAAAACCCAGATTTATGCGTTCAAAAGGAATCCGGCCGGCATAATTCGTCGGGAGAGTAATCAACGATGCAGGCCGGACACCTTCAAAAGTTTCTGGACGCTCACCGTGCTGAAACCAAAAGTGGTCTTGAAACTCATCAGCTCTTCGGACATGGAATTCTGTATACGATTCCCGAGGAGAAGATGGATGAGTTCTATCGACTCTACTGCGCATACGTAGCAAACAATGGTCCTCTGACCATCACGGAGAAGATGACCCGTATTGGTCCTCTCCGTGTGGATCTCGACTTCCTGTATGAGGGACACGTCGAGGACCACAAGCACACGCAAGCCATGACGATCGCCTTCGTCAAGGCGTACATGACGGAGGCCGCCAAGTACATTGAGATCAAGGAGATCACGGACGTCTACGTCATGGAGAAGCCCGAGCCGACCTTCTACCCGGGTAAGAAGGAGTCGAAGTCCGGTATCCATCTCGTGGTTCCGGAGGTGAGGACAAACAAGAACGTCGAGCTGGCGATTCGCAACACGCTTCTGCCTCGAATGGACGAGTTCTTCCCTGGACTGGAGATGAAGAAGGACTGGCGCGAAACCTACGACAAGTCTCCACTCAACCACACCAGCTGGTGGGCTCTTCTCGGTTCGAAGAAGCCGGCCGGTGAGGGTGCGACACCGCAGCCGTATCAGCTCAAGTATTCGATTGAGTGGGATCCGAGTGACCCTGCAGTTGCGATCGATGAGGAGGTGAATCGTGAGGTCAAGCCGGACAACATCCGCAAGTTCTCGATCCGATCGCCCAACAACTCTGAATCTCCGGCCACGGAGCTTGGAAAGAACTATGCGCTGAAGGAAGAGGAGGTTCGCATCTCAGGCGGAGCTGCGGTTGTGCCTCAGCGTGGTCGCCCGGCTCAGCGCAATGGTGACCCTGGATCGCGTGGTTCTTCGCCGACTCGCGTCATCTACCTTCAGCCACTGTCTGAGTCCATGATGAAGTATTACGAGGGACACGTCTTCAATCTGAACTCGGTTCGATATACCGACTACGCGGAGTGGATCAGTGTTGGACACTGTCTCAAGAACATTCATCCGGACCTAGAGAACCTGTGGCTGGAGTTCTCTGCACAAATCGGTGATAAGTATGATCCACGTGAGGCCATGGCGAAGTGGAACGGCTTCAACTTCCGCAATGACGGTGCGAAGCTGGGTGTGGGTAGCCTTCGTCACTGGTCCCGCACGGATGACCCGGATGGATACCTGAAGGTCGAGAAGCTGAACATCGAGAGTCTGCTTGATGCCGCGACGGATACGCAGACGGAGCACGATATGGCGCAGGTCGTTCACGCCAAGTTCCGCGATGAGTTCAAGTGTGCGCGGTTCAGTGCCTCAGCGTGGTATTGGTTTGCCGGCCACACCTGGCGTGAAACGGACAAGGGTGTTTCGCTTCAGTGCCGCTTGTCGAGCGACGTCTTCCGCGAGTTCTTCCGCAAGGAAACGGATATCAGCAACATGATGAATGCAGATGGGTTCCCGCAGTGCCCGGAGGGAAAGCACGAGCCGAGTAGCTGCGACTGGTGTAAGGCGGACAAGAAGCGCCAGGCCTACGCTCACATGCGCAAGCAGCTGCGCATGACCCGATTCAAGGAGAACGTGATGAAGGAGTGTCGCGAGCTGTTCCTCGATGAGGACTTTGCGACCAAGGTGGATGAGAACAAGAACCTGATCGCATTCGCGAACGGTGTGTTCGACACTCTGACGTTCGAGTTCCGTGATGGTAAGCCGGAGGACTACATCTCCTTCTGCACGAACCTCGAGTATCACCCTGATCGCCCGCACGATTCGTATCCGTGCTGGGCAGAGCTGAACAAGTTCCTTCACGATGTGCTTCCCGATCCAGATGTCCGCGAGTATTTCCTCGCCTACCTGTCGACGTCACTGTCCGGGAACAACGAAGCGCAGAAGTTCCACATTCTCACAGGAACGGGTTCGAACGGCAAGTCGATGTTGATGAACCTGATGTCGACGGCGATGGGTGATTATGCGTGCAAGGCACCGATCTCGCTTCTGACCCAGGCGCGTAACAAGTCCGCTGCTGCTGCACCAGAGCTGGTTCGCATGAAGGGTCGTCGCTTCGTGACCATGCAGGAGCCGGATGAGCAGGTGCCGCTCAACACGGGTCTGATGAAGGAGTTGGCCTCTTCGGAGAAGATCACGGCTCGCGACTTGTATGCGGGCTCGAAGCAGATGATGGACTTTGACCTCCAGGCCCGCTTCAACCTGGCGTGTAACGAGAAGCCGAAGATCAATACGCAGGACGGAGGTACGTGGCGCCGTCTGGTGGTGATCAACTTCTTGAGCAAGTTCGTCGCAGATCCGCGCCTGCCGCACGAGAAGCCGATTGATGAGTCGATTGTTCAGAAGTCACAGAGCAAGGAGTGGGCTGAGGCGTTCCTGAGCTACATGGTGTTCCTCTACACGAAGGGCAAGGGCTATCGCAAGTTGGTCCCTCCGGAGAAGGTGATGGAGTACACGAGCGAGTACAAGGATGATAGTGACGTGATCGCCAAGTTCATCCGTGAGAAGATTCATAAGGTTGAGGCTGAGGCAGACGAGGCGGTGGCGATGATGAGGTGGTCGGATGTTACACGGGAGTTCATTGAGTGGCGCCGGACGAATGACCCGACAAGCAAGGCGACGACTGCTGATCTGAAGAAGCAGATCGAGTCTACATGCGGAAAAGCCGCCCCAGGAAATCGCTGGACCTCCTTCCGGTGCGGCGATGCGTAGACTTGCGGTGACGACGTGTCTTGCGACGACCGCCCACAACTGCAGGTACGGGCTCCGGCCCACCTAACCATGTCGGACGCTTTGACCAGTAATCAGACGCAGTGCTAGTGGTGCTCGTCCATGCGTTTGTGATGTAATCCATTGTTCTTAAATCTTATTTTTTACTCATCACTGCCGCCCTTGCGACGGGCGGCGCCGATCTTGCTCAGCACATACGAGCGGAGCAGGCCGATCGTGAAGACGACGAGTGCGAAGGACACGATGAGGTTGACCAGCTCCGTGATCACCTGACCAACCTTGAGCTCAGCCGAGCCGACCTTGATGGAGAAGCCGGACACACCCTTGCCCGCCGAGGCGGCCGGCGCGAGCAGCGGCACGAGGATACCGTCATTCAGCGACTTGAAGAACGCAGCCACCACCGATCCGAGATAAAACGACGCCGTGAGGATGATGATATCCTTAGTATCGAGCATTTATTGAGTGGTTCAGAATGTTTTTCAGCGAACGACATAATGCGGGGGTTAGACAAACTTGCCGGAAAAGCCACATCGCTGCTGGCGTTTGACTGCGAGTTCTGGCATGTAGGCGCGACGTTCCTGCCCCGCGAGGTGGGCGGATACCACCTGACTCGGAAAGGGGGGTCGTGGACCTCTACACAGTTCTTCGTTGTCCTTCCACCCCCTCCGCGACAACTGAACCGCGTATCCTCGAGCTACTCGACCGTGACGCCCGCGACGTCGATCGTGCTGGATATCCTTGAAGAAACAGAGCGGTCGGCGCCCGAGTTTCTTAACCAGGACGACAGCGTGAAGGTCTACTTTGCGGACCCGAAGGTGAAGCCGCACGTGAAGCCCACCTCTTGGCTCAAAGGATTCATTGAGAAGATGAGGGGGTCGACGGTCATCGTCAAGGGCGACATGGATTTGAAGGCGATCCGGTCTGCATGCCTGAAGTACAAACTTGACTACCATCCGCCTCAACGAATCATCGATATTGCACACAGTAACCCGCTCTTTAGCAAGCGGTGCGGGACGGCGAAGTTGGAAGGTGCCTATCACTGCATCGCGAAGGAATTGGATCCTGCATTGAAGAAGGCATTCCCTGTTGGGAAAGCTCACAATCCCGTGTCCGACGCCGCCATGACGATTCAGATCGCTGCGTGGTTGGAGAAAGATGTGCGATGAATACAATGGACGTGTCCTATTGGGGGGCGAGTGGGTGGCAATTGTTCCATCTGATTGCTGAAGGTTCGCCTACGCCTGGTCGAACATTGGCGCATATGCACCGCATTCTCCCCTGTAAGTACTGTAGGGAAAGTACGACTAGATTCGTAACCGAACACCCGCTGAAGGGCGATGCAGGTCAGTGGCTCTACGAGATTCATCGCAAGGTCAACCATAAACTGAAGACGCAGGCAGAAACAGATCCGAAGGTCATCTTACCTGATCCCGACCCGACCTACGAAGACGTTCATGAGAAGTATGCGCAGATGCTGAAGAAGCCCCCGCATGGAGTTCCGGGCCGCGACTTCCTGTTCTCGATTGCATACAACTTCCCCGAGAAGCCAGAGGCTGAGGATGTGAATACACAGCAGATCTTTCTGAACGAGTTGAGTCGCACGTATCCGTTCCCCAAACTTCGCAAGGCCTATGTGCAGTATATGCACTCTCACCCTATCGAGTTGGGTTCTCGCAGTGCGTATCTCCACTGGATGTATGGTCTGCTGCGGCGCCTCTCGGAGAAAACGAACTCACCCATCCGCAGCTTCAAGGGATACACGCAACATGTGGCTTACTACAAAAGCGGGTGTTCTAAATCAACGTATCATGGAAAGACCTGTCGACGAGTCAATGGAGGATACACCAAGCAACGCGACCATAAACGTACACGACGAATCGTGGCCGGAGGTTTACTTTCGTAATCAGAAGTTCGAAGAAACCCCTCTGAGTATGAAAGTGTATATGGCTTGTCTAGTGGTTATTAGTTTATTGGTCATTCATGCCATGTTTGCTTAAAAGAACGACTTGCGGCTCTTGCGGTGCCGGCGCGTCTTCTTGGCCGGCGCACCCATCGAGCTCTTCTTGTAGGTCTTCTTCGCCTCGAGAATGACCTTCTTCAGCCCGTCACCCTTCTTGTAGGTGCCGCGGTGCTTCATCTCCGACATCGTCTTCTTCACATGAGAAAGCCAAGGATTCGCCATTTTTGTTTAACCGCGCGAAATGAATCCACGGTCGTCTCAAGACTCCCTTGGGATGAACCCCGGGCGCCCAAGTGGTGTCGGACAGAGGTTCCACTGGCATCCATACGTATAGACGTCGTCCATGACCTTGAACTTTGAAAAGGCCTGGTCAGGTGCGACAATCGCAATGTGGGACTGCGTGAACTGACGCAGCTCCTGTGGCTCACGTGGGTAAGCTGCCTGCTGGTAGCTGAGGCGGCGCAGATGGCTCTCATTCCACGATACATTCACCAGCGGCTCGAGTTCTGTGCCGCGCGCCTCATTGCCCGAAACAATCACCACCTTGTCCGCCAGTGCCTCGAGCGGTGTTTCTTCGATGGAACCCTGGAACAGCTGCTTTCGTACCGTGGTCTTGAGGTGGTGGGCCACACGATTCGCGGTGAAACTCTTGTCTGTATGAAGGACGAGGCTCAGAATCAGAGGATCCCGCGACGGAAACGCCTTCTGAAGAATCGTCACGCAGCACGACTCGAAGGTCCGATGCCGAACCTGGTCATAGTTAGGAACCAACGCAACAACTGGCTCGTCCTGTGCGTCTGAATAGATGTGGAGCTCGAGTAAGCGAAACCCCTTTGCTAGCGCGCCCTCAATGTCTTCGAAGGTGCTGCCCTGAGCATAATAGTCAACCAGTGTCTTTCCACGGTCCTCGTGGACTGGCTCTTCTGTAGACGCAAGGATGTAGCCTGCCGTAACCAGTGCTCCGACCACAATCAGCGGTTCCATTACGTAGTGTCCTTACTTTTTTGGGGCGCGAACAACGATGGGACAGATGCTCCAAGCACAACTTCGTCGTGATAGCGCAGACGGTTTACGTCATCATCTGTAATCCGCTTGTTCATCGGAAACTCCATCAGACATGCGTAGTGGAAATACAGGCAATACATTCCACACTCCGACTCCTTGAACTGATGTCGCGTAGTGTTGTAGGTCAGCTTCATCGGTGTTTCGTTGGGGTGAATCGCATCCCACTGATCCTTCCAGCGAAACATCAATCGCTGAATCTCCTTCTCCGGCTTGCTCGCGTAGGAGTCAAAGTAGGTCATGCGAGGATACTGCAGCTCATCTCGCATGTCGAGGAAGGCGGCAATCCAGTGTTGGCCCGGTCCATCGTGAACATCCGTATTGAAGACGATTCCAATACGCCGAATTCCCTTCTTGTAGAGGGTGGTCAGCTTCATCGAGCACAGCGTAGACACGATGCACTTGGACATCTCAGACTTCAGGTCGAAATCAATCGGTACACAGCCTACGAAATGATAGTCTTGGATGACCTTCTCGTATTGACGCTCAACCTTATCAATATCATCGGACGACAGCCACTCGGTCGGGTTCTTCTTCCATGAACTCGGTGCACGAGGCCGCTTCATCATCGAGCTAACAATGCAGGCCGGTGCACCGGTCTTACATTTCGAATGAAGGCGGCTCTTCAATTCGGACCATATGGCGGTAACACCCCGCTTCTGGATTTGAGGTTCAGTTGGGTGCTCTTTGTTGTAGACGGTTCTCAACCGCTCAATCTCATCTTCGTCGAAGAGCATCTTGCTTAAAACGGATACTTTCCTTGCGAGGTGAATCATCTTCACAATGGACGCTCTTAAGGCAATCCTCTCCAAGTACATTCGCATCAACAAGAACCTATCCGAGCTGAATGCTCAGGCATCTGAACTTCGCGACAACAGGCGCACGGTCGAGTTGGATCTCGCAGCCCTGTATGCACATGCAGAGTTACCAGACCAAATTCATCTGAAGGAGTCTGAACTAATGTTTAACGTCAAGCGCCCAAACAAGTGGAAGAAGGGCTGGACACTGTCGAAGAAGGACCTGGAACTCTATCTCAAGGATATTCTGGGTGACCGTGGGTCTGAGGTGATGAAGGAGATTGTGCGTCGTCACGAGCCAAAGCTGATCGCAGACGACTTCGGCTTCGAACTGAAGTCATCCGGGTCTTCCTCCGACACCATGTCCGACAAGTGAGTGCTTGACCGCGACACCTTTAGAGTTCCAAGACGACCATAGAGTCTGGCTAGACCTGCTAGACCACATCCACACACAGCAATTCCAACGATAGCAACAATCCCAATTGGCTCCATTACTTTTTCGGTTGCGGTTGCTTGTAGACCGTTTTTAGGGCTTCGTCAATTTCGCGAAGGAGTTTGGTCATATCTCGTATATGACGCGACGCCTCAAGGGTGTTTTCAGCCGGCAAGAATCCATGCTGGACTCGAGTCACTGCGACTGAGAGTAATTGCTGCTGTTCGACCACTTGAAGCGCCAATGTCGAGAGCTGTTTTCGCATCAATGCCGAGATATGTAAGGGACGGAGAAAATGTTTAAACTCCGTCATCCTCTCGCGAGGTGAAGTATTCTCGCATCTTCGATTCCACAGCCTTGTCGGTAAGCTCCCAGACACCGTCTGCGTTAGGTTCGACAATCGACCGCACATCGCGCACTCCATTGAGAATCTTGTGCCGGTCCACATACTTGCGGTTCTTCGCAGTCCCGTGCCACAGATGATATACCGTGCCGGTTGCACAGGCTAGCTTAGGCAAGACCATTTGCGAATACTCCGTGTAGGACGGAACCAGTGACGGGTGAACGTATCCCACTGGGAACTTTATGTTCATCCACGCAGCTGTCGACATCGTATCTCCGCTGCCCGTGATTCCATGCGTATAGAACCCAACTTCCCTGAACCACTTTCGCTGGAAGGCCCACGCAAATCCTGGATGATAGTTGTGGTTGTAGAGGTTGAGGCGGTTCATATACGCAACCGATAAGCGTGTTTGGACCAGCTTCGTGTAGGTGCTATCCAGCCACACGCAGGATGCGAACGGTTGAACGACTTCATAGGTTGTGAGCAGGCGTGAAACCTCTTCATACCAACCGGGATGTCCGAAGATTACATCGGCATCCATGAAGAGCAGCTTCTTGTAGTAGCAGGGAATGCGCTTTTCCAGCAAGCCACAGAGCACCTCCTTGTGGAACAGCACGCTGTTTCCCTTCACATGATACGCATCGGCGAGTTCAGGCTCGTGGTCATCGAACGTTAGTTCAAGCGTATAGTAGGGTATCTTCGCAAGCTTCAGCTTTTCGACAGTGTAGAAGTAGTTCATGAGCATCTTCTTGGAACGCGCCGGGTTGAAAAACACGAAGCAAACCGCCATATCTTTGCGCTTGGGGATCTCGTAGCGACAGGCTGCGACATCTACAATACAGGTTTCAAGTGGAGGGGCTGTTTCAGGGGTGCGGACGACATTATATGCAAATGACTGGATCTGTCCCATTACTTATACGTTGCGTTTTCGATATTGGCCTTTTGCTCGAGATACTTCTCTTGTAGCCGGCGCATCTTGCGCTTGCGAGAGAGGGCATACATACGCTTGTTCTGCTTCTTAGTCTGGTACAGTGACTTCACTGCCTTCTTGATCCCGAGGAAACCACCGCGGACCCGACGTGTCTTCATTGTTATGAGCGGATAAAAACGAATTTACCCGCTGGAGGAGAAGGGAACTCATGTACTCGCCTTACAATGCCTCCAATCGAACCTTTACCGAAGATGATATCCACCGCATTGTTCGCCGTCACGGACTCCCTCATTATCGCGTGTCTAACCGCCGCGTCTTCCAGACTGCAATGGTTCACACTACCTACGTTAGACGCTCTGAATACACCACGCCTGATGGAGAGCCGGCCACACTTGCCCCCTGTCCCTCCGGCGTTATGCCCCTCCAAGACGAGAGCTACGAATGTTTGGAATTTGAAGGCGATGCAGTACTCGGCGCCTGTATCGCGACATATCTACGCAAGAAGTTCCCCGAGAAGAAGCAGGGATTCTTGACGGACGCCCGTAAGGAGCTCGTCAACAATGACCGTATCGGGGGGCTGTCGAAGGAGTTGGGATTGAATAGGTTCTACGTGATCTCTCGTCATAACGAGGATTCTGTTACGATTGCTGGCCGAACCAATACCAAGAAGCTGGGCGACATCTTCGAAGCGTTCTTGGGTGCGCTGTGGACAGACTGTGGAAACAGGTTCAATATCGTGTATACCTTCGTGACCACCGTGATGGAGGCGTATCTCGACGTGGATGAGATCGTGAACTCGGCCACAAACTTCAAGGACCTCTTTCAGAAGTATTGTCAACGTGAGTTCAAATGCACCCCGGAGTACGAGATGCGATCCAATGACCCGAAGAAGAATGAGATTGTGGTTGCGGTCATGGTGGTAGGAAAGGTCTATGGGATTGGCGCAGGGACCACGCGCAAGAAGGCAGAGCAGATGGCATGCCAAGAAGCCCTTACACGAGTCGGGGCAGTCGTTTCCGCCTGAATGTGCCACCCTTATGCTTGCCTGATTTGTCTACCACCGTCCATTCACCCAGTCCATCATCAACCGTATCTTCTGGTTTGACGGTTGCTTTCTTGATACCCTCCATGACTGCTTTGACTTCCGCTGGGGCATCATTGGGAATCTCAAGTGGTTCCCTCTTCTCTTCTGCCATCACCTCCTCGGGTGTCAGATCGAGCTTCGTAAACGCTTTTGGTTCTTTACTATGCGATGTCTCCAATAGTTTTTTAGTTTTGTCGTCGAATTCGTATTGCTTATCTCCACCTCCAGCCGTTGGTGCGGCGGGAGCGGCGGACGGGGCTGGTGCGGGTTTCACCGGATACATACGCGGATCATCGTTCCGACGTTTCTTTTCAGCCCAGTAGTGTTCGGCTTGTTCGATCTCCTTCTCCTTAGTGATCACTTTGTATTCAAGACCTGCTTCCTTGTAGGCTTCAATCAAACAGTCATTGATTACCCGTTCAACGTCTACCCTGTTTGCACAGGGTATATCGATACCAATCATATACAGTAGCATCGCGGCTGTTTTATAAGCCGATGTCTTTCCGAATCCACTTTCGAACTCTCTGAGAACCGACAGGAGATCAAAGATCCGCGTGATGTGATGGTATCGTGTTTCATACACCGGATTCATGAAACACGGTAAACTCGAACCATCCGTCTTCATTGACACTTCTGACTTTGTGGATTCATTGTAGTTGATCTCCTCATTGTAGGGATATACATCAATGATACCAAACTTAGGCATCATGCTGAATGGTATCCTATTACCAATCAGATTCTTCGTGTTCAAGTCTTCATTGCCGGGAACATAGCTACTAACGTTGAGCCAATCTGATATATCATTCTTGTCCTTTATAGAGTCGAAGAGAGTCGCAATGAAAAAGTGCTGATCGAATGATAAAATTTCATCAGCATCATGTTTGACCTCCGAGAATAAGTCGATCAAAGCATTCCTGAATACACGTTTGTTCTTTGCATCCGGATACGAGAGGGAATAATTCGTGAACGGCTGTAAATAATCACGGATCTTCGCGCGCCCGAAATCATGAATGACGGTGGTTCCATCTCGCATAGTTGCGGCGTTTCCCATATGAAGGTCAAAATGGACAAACTGTCCATCAATATGTAGAATGGTTCTCAAAAGTTCACCTAGATGGGTCATTCGTTCCTTCCCGCTCAATGTAAAGATATCAGGGTTTTGATAGCGAGTGACAAGACCATACCAATCATACCTACCATACGTACCATCCATTGCATCTTTCCATTTATCGGTCCGCCCGGTCACTTCTCTGTTGGTCCTATCTTTGTCAACCTTATAGACACCATTACTTGCCCAGACGTTCGTGTGCATCTGAACAAAGGGATCTAATTGTTTCGTACCGAACCAACCCTTGATCGCGCGATGAACACGCATTTCAGTGCCGTTAACGCGGATCATACGAACAACGGCCCTGTATTTTTTAATCAAGTCCTCGACTGTCTTACGTTTGTCCTCATAAGGAGCCGGGTATTCGCTCATCATTTCATCAATATCATATGGATCATCAAACCATGATGTATCGAGCGGGTAATCAAATTTGCTTCGGTCATAGAAGACTAATGTATCTGCACCACCTGCAATCAATTCTCCACCCTTCATGGGCTGTGTTTGGAGCATGTGCTTACGACACTGAACCTTGCGAAGAGTCCGACCGCGGCGTTGAAGAATAGACTTAGTGCACACCGCAATAGCACCCTGTTCCTTCGTGGATCCGGGACGTATGCGAATGGTCTTTTTGACCTTCTTGATACACCTACAAAACCGCTCGACCTGCGGTTCCCTCATTGTTCAATCGCAGAAGAATATATCCTCGCAAAAGATAAACACAATGGGCGGTGGTCTTCTCCAGCTCGTCGCATATGGTGCTCAGGATGCATACATCACCGGAAACCCGCACATCACGTTTTGGAAGGTGCTCTACAAGCGCCATACCAATTTCGCGATGGAGGCGATGCGCGTGAACTTCACTGGCTCGCCGACGTACGGACAGCGCTCCGTTGTGGTGGTGAACCGTAACGCCGACCTCATGTTCCGCACGTACCTCGAGGTGACGCTGCCCGACACGCGCAAGACGGCTACGAATGCCGCCAATGACGTGCTCTGGACTACGGGTGGCCGTCGCCGTCTCGGATACCTGCTCATCCAGCAGGTGGAGATTGAGATCGGTGGCCAGATCATGGATCGCCACTACGGTGAGTGGATGTACCTGTGGGAGTCGCTGTCCTCACCGTATGACCAGTCGGTTCGCCTCGACCAGATGCTCGGCGCCAACGTGGCCGGCACCTACTCCACCCCGGCTGGCTGCAACGGCCGCCCGGCGGTTCTCTACATCCCGCTCCAGTTCTGGTTCTGCCGCAACCCGGGTCTGGCGCTGCCGCTCATCGCGCTCCAGTACCACGAGGTGCGCCTGAACTTCATCTTCCGTCAGGCGACGGACCTGGTGCAGAACACATATGATGGTACGAACCTGTGGTCTGGCGGTGTCGCTGCCGCTGCCGCTGCCCTGCCGCGCTTCAAGGATGCGGCGGTCTACGTGGACTACATCTACCTCGACACGGATGAGCGTCGCCGCTTCGCACAGCAGACTCATGAGTACCTGATTGACCAGCTCCAATATGGCCTGCAGCAGTCCATCACCTCGCAGACGGTTCGCCTGGACCTGACGCTCAACCACCCGGTCAAGGAGCTGGTGTGGGTCTACCAGGATGCTCGCGTGCTCGATTGCTCACTGGTTGCGCCCGTTTCCAGCGGCGGCCTCGGCACCAACAACACCCAGCCCTTCCAGTATGCGGATATCGCCAACCGCTGCCGCCTCCAGCTCAACGGCCAGGACCGCTTCGACGAGCGCTACGGTGACTACTTCTGGAAGGTTCAGCCCTACCAGCACCACTCGGGCGGCGCCTTTGAGCCCCACGCGTTCACCCAGCCCGTTGGTCAGACGGCGCAGGGAGCAGTCTACGTGGTCTTCACTGCGGCTGTTACGTATAACAGCACAACCACTGGCGCCATTTCTATCAAGGCGAACACGGGTAGTGCGACTCTTGCGACGATTGCTGGCCAGCAGATGACGATCGTGAATTCGACATTCAACTCTGCGTTCGCGACACCGTCTACGGACATTGGTGCTGCTGCCGAGGCTGTTCCGGCCGGCACAGTGATCACGGTTAACGGAACGACCAGCGTCGGCACCTTGGGCACTGCTGCTGTGGGCACTGGTACCGCAACGTTCTACGCGATCTATGATCCGAACAACGTCATCGCCGATCCGGTCACGGGTGGTGCACTGGGCTTCCAGCAGGTCAACTCGTCGGGCCAGGGCAGCACGGCGGGCGGCTACACGCAGTCGATCAACCCGATCAACGTCTACTCGTTCTCGCTCGCACCCGAGGAGCACCAGCCGTCTGGCTCGTGCAACTTCTCCCGCGTGGATACCACGACCCTGGTGTTCGATTCGATCACGGGTGCGGACGGCAAGGCGCTGGCGGCTGGCTCCTTCCCGAGTAAGAACTACCCGTACCTGTTCCGCATGTACGCCGTGAACTACAACATCTTCCGCGTCATGAGCGGCATGGGTGGCCTGGCGTACTCCAATTAAATCACGGCGAGTACAATGCTGTCCGTTTATATAGAAAGTATGGTAACTGATTAAATGGCCAGACATTGTCATTCGTCTATGTACAACTCGCTTATTGAAATGGGAATGGATGATCGTTGGTCAAGATATAGAGGCGGTGGGTATACAGAAGCACATCAGATTGGACCGTATAAAGTTGAAATGGTAGACGAAGGTCTAGATAAACGAATCTTACTTTGGAATCCCGCGAAACCATGTATATCTATGGTTATTGAAAAACAAAGCAAAGAAGCCGTACTTGATTTAGTAGAATATGATGCCGATTGTGCGACTCCACAAATGACTCGTGGAAGTGGAACTCGTGATATGATTAACTTTGCACTAGAACTTTTGAAACAACAAGGTGCAACCAAAGTTCAGTTGTCGGATAAGTCGCGAATAAGATGCGGGAATAGTAAAGTCAGATTAGGACTCATGTATTTTCTAAAATACGGACACACATGGTACGAGAAGTATTTTGGGTTTCATCCCAGAGATCACGCAGATGATTATGCTGAACTTAAGCGTAGAAGATTGGAATTGGACACGGAGTTCCTTGCAAAACAACCATGTGAGTATTTCACAGATGATGTTCTTCAAGATATTCTTTCGAGAATCGGTTACAAGTTTTTACAATCCATCGTATGGGAAAAGGAACTCGCTTAACTACGCCTCGTATAAGGAACCACCAATAGACCCAGAAGAACAATCAGCACCACAGTATCGAACACGCCGACGATCTTCTTATACTTGACCGGCAGCTCGTGGGTTCCAGGAGGCACACCACCGTAAGGCTTGGCCCATCCGATCAACCCGCCTAACAGCGTAGGGCCGAGCTTGTCGTTGCAGTCGTAAATGTAATCATACCACGCCATCAACACATATGCAGTCATTGCGAGAACAAACGCAAGGACTACTTCATGTTCCCATGCCTTCGGGTGCGGCATCCAGAATACGAACAGAATGAACAATGCAAAGACGATGCATTTTTCATTCAGATAGAGAGGGGTGCCGAAGAGTCCACCGCCCATTTATACTTTCAGGTCAGTTTTTGTGATATCCGTGTTGGGTGCGCAGCTTCCAATGCCCCTCGTCTGCTGCATCATAATCGGCGCTGGGTTATCTGCTCCTGGACAGTTCGCGTGTTCGTGACCTAAGATGTGACCCATCTCATGCGAAACAACGTATTGACGATACCCGTCGAGCGTCTGGCCACTCTTTGAAGATCCATGTAACCACCTCATCGCATTCAGATACATGTTGCGACCTCCCACTTCTGCACACGACAGATTATCTGGTAAGCCACACGTCTTCGTGATGGTTGCGGGCGACGACAATCGAATCGTCACATTGGGCTTGTTCTTCACCAGTTCAAAGCGGTATCCATGCGCCTCCCACCCGCCTGGGTCGGCTAAGTAAATCTGAAGTAACTCTGCAAACTCCTCCTGCGAATACCGGACATCCGGATCCACACGAGCGACATACCTGATCTTCATTGCTTCTAAGAAACGAAAAGTCTGACGCCAATCCAAATCAGTTCAATGCCTCTCGTCAAGTGCGCCCACTGCAAAAAGCGGACACACCTCACGTTCACATGCCAGTGTCCCGCGGTCTTCTGTTCCAAGTGTCGCATGCCCGAAGTCCATGAATGTAAAATTTATCAACCTGCGAAGGTTGTGCTAGAGAAAGTTGAAGCTGATAAGCTCACTCGATGTTGAGAAGCTCCATGAACACACCCATGATCTTTGCTGTCTCTTTACCATCGTAGGTACTGTTGAGGACAGACATCACGATCGCATTGTCGCGAATGATGATCTCTACATCCAGGATCTCATCGAAGAGGCCCTTGAAGTTGACGATCCAGCGCGGCTCGTTCTCTGGAGTGTTGTATGCTCTAGCGGAGGCAGCACCGCGGACAAGGTTGTGAAGACGGTCGAGTGCATCTGATACTGCGTTGTCGATATTGATACTCATTTTAGCTGACCTCCTTTTGCTTGTGGAGTGGTGGATTCGTTTTCAAAAAATGGATTTCTCAGACACAGAATAGGAATACCTCAATGGCTTCTCTTCCTATGCGCGTTTCTGCCGTGTCTGATGCTATCGAAACCGTCGTCCCCTACGAAATGACTCACTCTGTTGCTGCGGCCCTTCGCGTTCCTGTCTTCACCTACATCACCCGCGAAGACCCGGTATACATGACCGTGGAGCAGTTCTTCATGGGTATCGCAGAGGTCACAAAGGGTAGTCCTGACCACGACCGCATCCTTGACCGTCTGCCTGGGTACCTGTCTTCGCATGTGGGCGGCCTCTACGATGACCTCCTCGCCTTACGGGCCGAGATCTCTAAAAACGAAAAGACAATCACCACGGCAGGACGGTAATCCCCCTACGACTATATACAATGCCTATCTGCAACTTCATCCAAGCTAACACCCATCAACCCTGCCGAGTACATTGCCACGACCGTCACTGTGGCGTCCACACACGCCCTGCTGAAATGTTAGGACCCGTTCGCCCAGGTGGCTGCGAACACTACCGCACTGGACCGTATCGCTGGTGTACCCACAATGCCGTAGACGGTGAACGACTCTGTAGAAGGCACGTAGACCAACGTGATTTCGATGCCCGCGAACGCCGTATCCAACAAGATGCGAGATGGGGACTGCTCGTCGAGCAGCGTCAGCAACCTGCCCGACATGTCGACATCCTTCAACGCATGGCGGTAGCAGCGGTCATCCCCGACCTACAACGCCTGGCCCAGGATTCCCAGAACGTCCACACGCCTGCGGTCAACCGTCAGACCAAGGCGGGTGAGGATCGTCTTCTCGCAGTCGCAACGGATGGGCGTCAGGTCGGTCTTCGCATCCTCCGAGTCTTCTCTGCTCGAGCGGGTGTATTACGCGACGTATTGTACGTCATGAATGACGTCAACGACTGGTATAACAGGACAATGATCCGCGTTCCAGGCGACCGCCTCTATGGCCGCCTCCTCGAAGGTCTTTGGGCTCTCATCGACAGCCAGCCACGCGAAGTCAAGAGCGAGCTGATTACCCGCCTCTGGGAAGAGATGTCTGAGTCTGTCGGCCTCTGCAGCGAGGGCCACATCTCCCGCCTGGTCAACGTCATGGTCGGCTTTGACGACAACTTCAAGCCACCCGTTTCGCTGGGCGAGGTCCTTCAGACCAAGATCGCAGCCATCGCTGCGATGACCATCCCTACGTCAGGCAAACTGTCGCAAGCCCGAGCCTTCATGACCGATCTCGGTCTACCCGCCTCTGAACAAGCCCCCTGGCTTGAGGCCCTTGAGTAACTCACTCACCCCAAATTTTTACATTTCTGAAAACGAATTCACAGACGTCACATAATGACTAGAAACACCTTCGCTTTCAGAGAATCCTAAAAATGAAATGCTCTATCTGCAATCGCGAGGGACACATCAATCATTCGTGTACAATGAATACTCCGGCATCAGAAAGTGGGAAAGTCAATAGTCAGTGGAAGGCTTATAAGGAACATATTGAGAGCCATCCCAATTACAAGTTTATACCAGAGGAAGTGAAGAGAAATTGGACATGTGTATCGAAGGGTGGTACGAATCCTAGGAAGGCTTATTGGGACGAAAAGCAGAAAGAACTGATAGAATCGGGGGCAATCCCTCCACAATCCTCGCTCGTGAACGTCGCGCGCCATGTACATCCTACAAAGAAGCACACGTGTGAGAAATGCGGAGCTGAACACTCTATATACTTCATATATCCAACCAAGAACACATGGAAATGGCTGGCTCAGATTGGCGTTGAGCGCAGCGAACAGAATATATTCGATATTTACGCTGCAAGCGATAAGAAGCAGGAGTTTGAACGTTATTTCGGACTGCCCATCCACGAGCTTGAAACTCAGTGTAATAATGATCGGTATACGGGTTCTAAGCTATCACCTGGCGTCCTTGGTAATCCTCCAGATAGACTTGATGGATTTCACTCATACAACAGTATCTGCGGGTGCAGGTATATGCACGACAAGGGACGCGGTGAGGCTAATATGAAATCCTACACCCGCGATAGAAGGGCGTATGAGCTGCTATCTGATGGAAACTGTCTGCAAGCAAATGCCTTAATGGGAGGACTTAATACAGTTACGGCGCAATGTTTCAAGTGTGGGAAGGTTGAGAAGATGACTGCAGACCATATTGGACCTATCTCGTTGGGGTTTGTCCACGATACAGTAAACTTTCAGGCCTGTTGTAATGCATGCAACAGCAATAAGAATAATCGAATGACGAATGAAGACGTGGGAAAGATTAAGGCGATGGAGGGAGCTGGTAAGACACTGGTGTCTTGGTGGGCAGCAGATGCATGGGAGAAGAATAAGGACAAAAATATCGCTTCGCTACGAAGCGCTCTTGATGATAATACGAAGAAGTTCCTATGTATTATGGTGTGGTTGAAGATGAACAATCGGAGCGTGTTGGAAACGTTTGTCGATGAATTCTACATGAATCACGACAAGTCATATACTATTCGTAACATAGAGATTTCAGGTGGTGTTATTACGTTTGAACACACAGAGAAGATATCGTCGAAGAAGACGAAAAGTGCACAGGTCAAGCGAACTAAACAGATTCTGTTGGAGATAAACGAGAAGGCGAATAGGAAAAATAAGGTTTGCTTGTCTACGGCCGAGCAAGCGTATTTGAGCGATATTCGTGTTGATACGTTCAAGAATAAGATTTGTAAAGTGCTTGCAGGCTTATAGTGTCGGATAAATAGTTAACATAAGGACTGATTATTGAGCTCGAGAGTTCAAATCCTACACTCTCCTCATATGGTTCTAAGAACCCAATCGCATCTCTGATGCTGATATATTTTTCCTTCTTAATCACCGGTAGAGGTTGATCATACTGTTTATGTATATGACCGATTATGAACACTCGTTCTCGTTTCTGGGGAACAGCGAAGTCGCATGCGTTCAGTTTGAATATGGATACCTTGTATCCTAGGGTTGTTGCGATTCCTTTGATCTCATCAATCACTAGTTGTTTCTTCTCGTTTTTCATAGATAGGATTCCCTTGACGTTTTCCATCACAAAGCACTCTGGTTTGTAGCGCTCGATCATATCGAAGTAATCAACATACAGCTTGTTCCTCTTGTCTTCGCTATCCCTATTTCCGGCCAATGAGAATCCTTGACAAGGAGGGCCACCTATTATAACCCCAATCGCGACTCCCTCTAGGGCTTCTTTGATTCTATCCTTGACCTTGCTATCACAGATGTCGCCTATGACGTACGTTGTGTTCTTATGATACTTCGTGTTCTCCTTTTCATTTGCTAACTTAGCGTCAAGTTCATTCGATACTACTATTGCAAACCCTTCTTGGCTAAACCCGATCGACATGCCTCCAACACCTGAGAACAAATCCAATGTGTTCTTGTTTATGATGTCGTTCTTGATGACGCCTGCAATGAATCTAGCTAGTAGGGGAGGGACTGCGTTTCCTATCTGTTTGATGGCTGAGTTCTTATTGTCGCTGAACTTGAAGTCAAGCGGGAAACTCTGAATGATACCGGCTTCTCGAACGGTAATCATTCGATCTTTCGCAGGGTGTAGATTTGAGCTATTAGGCAACCTTGAGAATTGCGCGGTGATTGTAAACCCCGGTTTGGTATAGTCTAACCTGCCGTACAGGGTCGTCCTCCCTCCCGTTTTCCTAATGTTCGTCAATCGCTTGGAAGCCGTAATCGTTATAGGAATGTCTTTCCAGTTACCACCCGGTTTAATATGGCTGGACATTGTTAGCTCAAGATTGCTTAGCTTTTGAGATACATGATTATAAATGGTCACCGCTTTAGGAGTTCCGAAATACTTGCTAACGAACTCATTATCCAGGGCATATAACTCGTAGATTCTGGTTTCTCGTTCACACGCCGACATATTCTCTAGCTCTACGACGCTATCGAAGATGTCCGGTAACGGGAGGTTGTTAAGTTCGTTGATACTTACATGGTTGTTCCCAGAGAACAAGTCAAAGTAACGCCTAATCACGTTGCTGTTCAGAATATGATTCATTGTGTGAATATATCTGTCGTCCACCATGATGTAGTTACAGCTATTACTGATAACAAACGTAGCATCCAGAATCGTGAACGTCAGTCTATTCTGCGAGTTCATATTGCAGATCTGCTGACATACTAGCTTCCTGTTCGTGATGTTGATTTTCTTCTCTTGAACTGTTTTGCTTGAAATGTACTCGGTAATTGAATCCAAGGACTGAATCGTCCTGCCTCTTACGAGTGGATGTTCTGTTTTTTCGGCAGTGATCACTGGTTTGTCGAGCGTCACGTCAATGTTTCCTCTTCCGCATTTCACGATAGATTGATAGCTCTTAAGCTTGGGGAATGTCTTGAGTTTATCAATGAACTCTGAGTCTAGGTCTGTTATGGGAATGATAGAATACTCATTATCCCTTATGCGATTTATAGTGAGGACCTTCGAGTTATTCACAACGATATCCCCATTGTATTCGCATGTATGGTAGTGGATGTTTTTAGATTGAGCCCTTGTGATGTCTACCACACATATACTCTGTGTAATATTGGGAAATACACTGGTCTTCTCGGGGAATCTGAACACATTCTCAATAGATAGCGTATCGAGTATATGTTTCCTGATATCGAAACACGATATGTTAGTAAGCAGTTGTGACGGACAAATCACGATCGCATGCCCATCATCCTCTAATAGAGAAGTGATCCGTTCGATGGATACAATATATGTGTCCATCATACCGCTCACCGAATGATGATAATACTTCAGGTCCTTGAGTTTTTTCTTGTAGCCGACGTTTGATTTCAGGTTTATGAAGGGAGGGTTTGAAAGCACAATACTAAACGTATTGGTCAGCGCAGCTATGTCTAGTAACCCATCGCTTACGCGGAAATTATGAATATACTCGTCAACGGCTATAGGTAGTGAGTTGTTCTTTATCCAGCAGTACAGCTTCAACTTGAAGACTGTGATTGCGGCTTCATCAATATCAATGAACACTGCGTTCCGAATAACGCTTCGGATGATTGCATCGTTATGTTTAGTTTTCAACAGGTCAAGATAGCTCATGAACAGATTACCTGTTCCACAGCAGAAGTCAAGCGTTGTTGTCTTGTCGTGAATGTTGATATCCACTTTATTTAGAATAGCCGTGAAGAACTCGGGGTTAGTGTAGTATACACCAGTTGAATGATCAAACTTATTCACGCTGCATAGCTGTTGATATAGCTCGGTAGTTTCTATTGCTGTTCCTGCAATTACTCGCTGTAACAGTGACTCGGGTGTAGCGTCATCTGAAGGCTTGGGCGACAGTATCTCAACAAGGTCACCCTTCTTCTTACCACTGTAGCCCTTGATACCCTTCTCCTTACAGATCGCAATCAACTCTTCGCGAGTTTTCGTCGAATAATCAATTGTGGGTTCCTGCATCGATACTGTTGACGTGGTGTCGACCTTTACAACACCATCATTCGTTTTTTGAGGGTATTCTTCACCCTTCCACATTATGATATACCCTCGTGAAACCTTAAAGCTCGTCCATAGTGCGTAGGGCCAGACAATCCATTTTTCTGAAAACGAATTGTTCGCATTTACGATTCACCAGTGAGCCCCCCGCCCTACAGTATCCTATCCTACTACTCACACTACTACAATGTCTTCGCTCAACAACCTCCTCAAGCAGCAGATCAAGGACGCGATCAACCACATCTACGATGAGTCCGGCTCAGCAGCCGAGAACCGCTATTCCAAGCCAGAGGAGCTCGCTAAGGCTCTCCTCGATATCCTCTTCCCGACCGAGGCGGAGGACAACACCCACGTCACCGGCGTCGTCCGCGTGCCCACAGCCGCAGACACCGAGTCCGACGGCTCCACTGACTCCAAGCAGCGCAAGAAGCGCGCTCCCATGAGCGATGAGGCCAAGGCAGCCATGAAGGCCAAGCGCCAGGCCACCATCGCCGCCAAGGCCGCGGGCGCACCCGCCCCGGCTGATGCTCCCGCTCCCGCTCCCGCAGAGGAGCCCAAGTCCGACACCGAGTCGGATAAAAAGGCCCGCAAGCCCCGCGGACCCATGTCCGATGAGGCCAAGGCCGCCATGAAGGCCAAGCGCGATGCGACCATCGCCGCCAAGAAGGCCGCCCAGGCCTAAGCTAGACACAGCTACAACAGGTCAACCCCCAATTTTTACATTACTGGGCAGTCCAACTCATGAATCCACGCTCGTAGGAACTCACTTTCCGTGATTTCTGAAAACGAATTCATCGGACTTACGAAAAGACCTGAAGTAAGTCCTACAACGACCGCATAGCAACAGTTGAGGCATTCCCGATCAGAATGTTTAACCCGATCCCTTTCTCCGTCCGTATGCGCAACGCCGGCTTTGTCTTCGACAAGCACGTGCGAAGCATGAACATCTACGACAAGTGGGTGCCTAAGGGCACTACCATCGCAGACAAGCGCAACTACGCCACCAAGGTCGACAACACCGTCGACATCCTGGCCCGCTTCGTCGCCAAGTGGACTCTCCAGTCCCGCAAGGCCCGCCGCGAGTACCGCATCCGCGAGGCCGGCCGCAAGTGGCGCGACGCAGCCCTCAAGCCCAACTGGGCCGATCTCTCGGAGGCCCACGAGCGCCGCGAAGCCGAGGTCGCCCGCCGCCAGTTCGACAAGTATGTCCTCATGTCCGAGGCCGACTGGAAGGCCGCCTGCCGCGACATGATCGAGCAGCACAAGGCCGCCGGCAAGGACATCCTGCCCCTGATCCGCAGTGTGATCACGCCCGTCTGGGAGGCCCGCGACCGTGCCGCTGCACTGGCCGTGGTCAACAACGCCCAGGTCTGGGTCGAGCTCAATGCCGCGCCCCGCCTCCACAACACTCAGCGCCCTGCCCAGGTGCGCGTCAGCCGTAACCGGTTCGCTATCGACAGCGACTCTGAATAAAACCATAAATAACGAAGAACTACCAAGTTTTTCAATTCCAAACTCTCTGTGAGGCATTTATCGAACGAGTCGTTGTACAAAAAAAGTTTCAGAATCGAGTCCAACTTTCATCCATTTTTCGTAGGTGGGGAATGTAGATTTCGTGGGTGAATACGCATCTACTCCGCATCTACTCCGCAGGAGGGTCGCTTCGCTCCATGCGACTCTAGAGAGTTCTGGACAATTCGCTGGATATGCTGCTGATGAACCTTTACACTCTTGCGGTGCTCAGCTAGACGCTTAGCGATATCCTTTTCCATCTTTTCTGCATCAGCCTCTGTCGACTTCGCAAGGTCGAGTATCTCCTTCAGCGGCAACAGATATGTATCGAGGTCAAACGTATCATTTGGACACGACTGATGTAGGCGCAGTATCTCCAAACACACAAATACCCATTCCTTATTCGCAATCGCATGTGAGAGGAATAGAACAACGTGGTTGCGTCCACCTATTGATCTGACTTCAATATCTACACCCTCTCTCTTTGACGCGATACCACTATCCATCGACACGAAGAGCCCAAGTTGGATCCCCTTTGTCTGCATGTCGGACCATAGCTTCTCCTGTTCGGTCTTCGGTACTTTCTTAGCGTAGTTCTTCGTATCAGATAGAACCCGAACATCCGAGTCGTAATGCCTATGGACAAAGTCGCCAGAGTGACCTGTCGATGCGACCTTTTCATGCTCCCAAGACTTAATGTCTTTCATCCATGTTTCGAACAGATTCTCGCCAACCTTCCCCTTTGCAGACGATGCCTTTGTGAGAACGGCGTTAGCTACCGGAGCAATAAGATCACGCATCTCCCGGATAGTACGATCAACCCCCTCGTTCACCGATTCCGCCAGTGTTTCCTCGAGCCGTTCTTCATCGACAGGCTTCACACCACGCTCGAGCTGGGCAAGTCCTTGTGTGACGAGCGCGATCACAAACTCTGTACCGTTTCTCATCTCGCTGATCTCCGGACATTGCGAGAGGAATTCATCAACGTCAAACATGGTATGAATTCATCACATGCAATGACTTTCGTTTTTGGGGGTGGGTCAAAACACGCCATTGCGGTGAATTTTCGCGTCCACTATATGAGGTTGGTGAAGTTGGGAATGTCTTAGGATGTTCATGGGTCGTACGAAGGGAACGATATATGAACATTGCGCGAACATTCTATGATCATTTCAGGTAACGTTCCTTGAATTATTGAAATAGCGAGTAATATATTAATGCCGATGAATATCGCAATGTTTCTTGTAAAGCTTAAAATATACATCGCTATTTCAATAATTCAAGGAACGTTACCTGAAATGATCATAGAATGTTCGCGCAATGTTCATATATCGTTCCCTTCGTACGACCCATGAACATCCTAAGAC